>OLLJ01000329.1_pt1 | contig 19492 bp, 17 predicted proteins | sample 1604521 | NCBI WGS metagenome assembly OLLJ01 (sample SAMEA104055714, study PRJEB20765) | soil metagenome | isolation source: soil
GGGCGTTGCGCGCGCGGCCGCCGGCATCGCGATCGCGGCTCGCTGCTACCGGAACATCACCCGTCACCCGCCCGTCACCTCACCGGCTGCGATCGAGTTCGGCAAGCCAGTGCACGATCTCCGCCGACACGGCCTTCGGCGACTCCTCGTGCAAGAAGTGGCCGGCGTCTTCCAACAACTTCCACGTGTACGAACCCGCACCGACGTAACGGCTCGAGCCGGCCGCCGTCCGCGGCAATACGCAGGGGTCAAGCGCACCATGCAACTGCAAAGTCGGGACGCCGATGGGCTGGCGTAGTCGCTGGTTGAACTGCTGGCCGTCTCGGCGGATTTGGGAGCGGACGGTCCAGCGGTAGTACTCGAGTGCCGAGTGGGCGACGTGCGGGATCTGCATTTGAAAGCGGTAGCGCTGCTCGGATTCTTCGTCGGGCCAGCCGGGTGACGACCACGCGTGCAGCATGCGGGCGACCGCTTCGGCGTTGTTGCGCACGAGTTGGCGCTCGGGCACCCACGGCCGTTGATATCCGATCAGATGCGCGCTCGCCTGTAACTGGCCACGTGGTTGCGTGAGCAGGGCGCTGCGAAACCGCAGCGGGTGCGGGGCCGCGAGTGGCACGATGCCGCGCACCGCGGCCGGATGCAGGACCGCGGTGCACCACGCCGCGTAGCCGCCCCAGTCGTGGCCGATGATGATGGCGTCGCGGGCGCCGAGCGCACGCACCATGCCGGCGACGTCGGATCCGAGCGTGTAAGCGTCGTATCCACGCGGCGGCTTGTCGCTGTCGCCGTAGCCGCGGAGGTCTGGGGCGACGGCCCGGTAGCCGGCCGCGGCGACGGCTTCGAGTTGGTGCCGCATCGACCACCAAAACTGCGGGAAGCCGTGCAGCAACAGCACGAGCGGAGCCTGGTGGTCGCCCATTTCCGCGGCGTGAAAGCGCATGCCGTTCGCGCTGACCTCGCGGTGGTGCCACGGCCCTTCGACCCGGACGCCGGAGCTCGCCGGGGCAGCCATAGCTCCAGCCTGTCACACGGAGCTGTTTTGCGGCCTACGGCGCTGGCGTCGGCTTGCGTGCGATCGCGTGGATATCCGCCTTCATCGAACCGACCGACCGGCTCGGCGACTTGGCCTTGCGGAACTGCCGAATACCGAAGAACGCCCCGCCTGCTGCCAGCAGCAGGTAGCCGCCGGCGACGATGAGGAACGACCAACCGAGGCTGACGCCCAATGCGTGGATGCCGAGGGCGATCGCGATCGACAGCACCGGCACGGCGATGAGCACCAAGACCGCGGCGATCGCGAAACCGGCCGCACCGATCGCGAACTTCTTCGCGCCCGCGGCCAGCTCAGTCTTGATGAGCTCAATCTCCTGATGCACCAGCAAGGCCAGGTCGCGACTCAAGGTGGCTATCAGCGCACCGAGCGAGCGTTCGCCGAGCGGGGTCCTCTGGTCATGCGCGGTGTCGTGATCTTCGGTGGTGCTCATCGGGCCTCCGTCGAGTCAACATCGGTGGCAGTTCGCCGGCAGCAACCTCGCCCGGTTGTTGACGAAGGGGTCATGCCCTCGCCAGACCGGCCTGACGCCTGCGATCCCGAACGCTTTACCCTCAAGGAAGTATGGAGCACTCATGATCGCGACTCTCGCCGGTCTGGTCGGCGTCAGTCCCGGTGTCAGTCAGAGCGGGGCCGCCGACGTCCCTCCCCTGACGCTGCACACAGCGTTGACGGTCTGGCGATTCGCGCCGGTCGTGAGCGCCTGCCTCATCTGGGTCGCGGCGGGATACGGCTACCTCGTCTGGCAGGTGCGGCGCGAGCACCCGGCTCGCCCCTGGCCGTGGGCGCGAATGCTTTCGTTCGTCGCGGGTCTGGCCGTCATCGCGATCGCGACCCAGAGCAGTATCGGTGCCTACGACGACGTGTTGTTTTCGATGCACATGTGGCAGCACTTGCTGCTCTTGATGGTCGCGCCGCCGCTGCTGCTGCTGGGGCAGCCGATCACGCTGGTGCTGCACGCGACCCATAACCCGACCCATTCGGTCGTGAAGAAACTGGTGCGATCGAAGGTCGTCAGCGGGGTCACGTTTCCGTTGGTAGGGGTTGGGCTCTACATCGTGACCGTCGTCGGCACGCATCTCACCAACTTCATGAACCTGGCCCTCACCCACCCGGTGCTGCATGACGCCGAGCACGGCATCTACCTGCTGGTCGGCTACCTGTACTTCTTGCCCCTGATCGGCCGTGAGCCCATCAAGTGGCGGCTTTCCTTTCCTACCAAGCTGTTCCTGCTCATCATCGCGATGCCGGTCGACACCTTCACCGGTGTCGTGCTGAGCCAGACCAATCACGAACTGTTTCCCGCCTACGCGGGCCGCCGCAATTGGGGCCCGTCGCTCGTCGCTGACTTGCATGCGGGTGGCGCGGTCATGTGGATCGCCGGAGACGGCATCATGCTGCTCCTCGTCGTCGCCTTGTTCGCCGGTGTTGCCAGTGGTCGCACCAAGCTCGACGCCGGCACCTGGCTCGAATCGGCGCGAGCGAACAGATTCGACGAGCTCACATCGACCGGCGCCGGTATTCAACCAACCGATACAGACGAGGACGACGAGCGGCTGGCCGCCTACAACGAGTACCTCGCCCGTCTCGGCGAACAACGCTGATGACAACGACGGAAGGGATCACCCAGCCCTCGGTGGCCCCAGCGCGGTCGCGCCGCCGGCTGGCTATCGCGGGCATCGCGACGCTCGGGTTGTTTGCAGGGGCGATCGCGATCGGTCAGTTGTCGCCGCAGCCGGTGCGGCCGCCGTCCGCCAATGTGGGCACTCAGCTCAACACGGCGTTGCCGCCGGCGATTGCGTCGTTGCCGCTGGTTGATGAGAACGGTACGTCGACGAATCTGGCTTCGTTTGCTGGGAAAATCGTGGTGCTGTCGAGCTTCATGACGTTGTGCCAAGAGGTGTGTCCGTTCACGACGGCCGAGTTGAACGACTATCGACAAGAACGCGTTGAGCTCGTCGATGCGCGACAAGGTTCAGTTCGTGAACATTTCGGTCGACCCGGGTCGCGACGACCCAGCGCATCTGCACGCGTATCGCGCGTTCGCCCAGCTCATGCCGAACTGGACGCTGCTGACCGGCACGCCCGAGAACCTAGCCACGCTGTGGAGGTACTTCGGTGCGAGCTACTCCAGGCAGCCAGAGCCGACGCCGCCGAGCACCGATTGGTTCACCGGCAAGCCGCTTACTTACGACGTCGAGCACAGCGACGTTTTGGTGTACCTCGACGCGGCGACCCATCAGCGCTTCGTGATTCAGGGCATGCCCAACGGCGTGAATGCACCACTGACGTCGGGGGAGCGGTCGTTCCTGAGCAGCAACGGCGTCGCGAACCTCACGAACAGCGACAACGCCGCGTGGACCGAACCACAGGCCCTGCAGGTGGTCAGTTGGTTGACCAAGAAGCACCTGCACCTCAAGCACTGACGTCGTCAGCCGTCGAGCGTCAGTGGGTCGGCCGCAATGCCCAGCCGGCGTGCGACGAACGGTAGCGACGTGCCCTGCACGACTACCGACGCGAATACGACCACGACCACGATCCCGTAGAGGCGGGTGCTGCTCGGCACGTGCCCGCTGACCGCAAGCGCGCCGAGCAACAAGGGTACCGCCCCCTTCAATCCGGCCCAGGAGATAAAGGAAATCTCGCGTGCGTTGAGGTGCAACCGCGCGAGAAGGGGCGCGCAGACTGCTGGCCGAATGACGAACGCGAGAACACCGAAGATGGCCAACCCGATGGGCCAGACGTCGCGCGCGAAGAGCGTGTGCAGATTGACCGTGATGCCCAGCATCACGAACGCGACCAACTCGCCCAGGGTCGACAGCGTGGCATGAAAGTGCTCGGTCAACTGACGGGGATCGGTCGGCTGGTCGGACGTCGCCGCGTCCGGGCTGTCGATGACGATGCCGGCGATGAGTACCGCCAGAAATCCTGAGCCATGCGCGATCGTGGTCAGCCCGTAGACGGCGAGCACGCCGGCAAGCGTCTGCAGCCCTTGCGGAGTACGACGGTTGGTCCAGAACAGCCGCCTCAGGGCGAGGCCACCGACCACGCCGCAGGCGATACCCACCGCCATCGACAGGGCGAACGTGCCCGCCATCGCCGCGGCCGACGCGTGCGGGTGGGTGGTCAGCTGGACGAACCCGAGCAGCAAAGCGATCCCGGCCGGATCGTTGAACCCGGATTCACCTTGCAGAATCGACGAGGTGCGTCCCCCGTTTTCGTGGTTCGCGAGCAGTGCGAAAACGACAGCGGGGTCGGTGGGCGCCAACGCAGCGCCCAGCACGAGCGAGAACTTCCACGAGAGCGCGAATGCCACGTGCGCCAGCACCGCGACGAGTGCCGCGGTCGCGAAGGTGCCGAGAACTCCGAGCACAACGATGGGGGCCGCCGATTTGCGGAACCGCCGTCGTCCGAGATGCAGGCCGCCGTCGAACAGGATCGCGATAAGCGCAAGCGTCACGACGTTTTCCACGGTGTGCAGCGTGACGGCGTCGCGCACCGCCTTGATGTACGTCGCGGAGACGGCCGCGGCCACGAGCACGAGGGCCGCTGCGGGAACGCGGATGCGGCGCGCGAGTTGCTGGGCCAGCAGCGCGGCCGCGCCCACAAGCCCCCAAGCGAGGACGACGCGGCCGAACGATTCGACGTCGTGCACCGGAGCACCCCACCTACGTTGCGGCTCTGAATACCGACTCGGCCCGCGCAGGCCGAACCAATGCCGACCAGGCTTCCCGGCGCTCCGCGGCGAGCATATGCGATCGACGCCGGCGTCCAACAGATCGCCGCGGCGAAAGGGCGCCGGCGAAAGGCACCGCTGCCGATTTGCGCGACCTGATGCTCCCTCGCCGTGAACCATCGGAGCGTTACGGTCGCCAGAGCAGCCGCAACCCTCCGAAGGTTGCGAGCAGGGAGCGGGCTACTCCTCGGTCGACGCCGGCATTTGGGCGGCGATCGAGCTGACCACGTTCGGGTCGAGCAGCGTCGTCGTGTCACCGAGGGCGCGGTGCTCGGCGACGTCGCGCAGGAGCCGACGCATGATCTTGCCGGATCGCGTCTTGGGCAGATCGGGAGCAATCAAGATGTCGCGCGGCTTGGCGATCGCCCCGATCTCCTTGGCGACATGCGCACGGAGTTCGGCCGCAAACGCATGACCTTGCGCCTCGTCGTCCGGCACGTTGCCTTTCACCGTGACAAACGCGACGATCGCCTGTCCGGTGATCGGATCGGTCGCACCGACGACCGCGGCCTCGGCAACTTTCGGGTGCCCGACGATCGCGTGCTCGACCTCGGTCGTCGAGATGCGGTGACCGGAGATGTTCATGACGTCATCGATGCGACCGAGCAGCCAGAAGTCGCCGTCCTCGTCTTTCTTCGCACCGTCGCCGGCGAAGTACAGCCCGGGGAAACGCGCCCAATAGGTGTCTTTGTAGCGTTGCGGGTCGCGCCAGATGCCGCGCAACATCGACGGCCACGGTTGGGTGATCACCATGTAGCCACCGCCGCCGTTGCCAACGGGGTGCCCCTCGTTGTCGACGATGTCGGCGGAGATGCCCGGAAACGCCGTCATGGCCGCGCCCGGTTTGGTCGATGTCACTCCCGGCAGCGGAGTGATGAGAATCGCACCCGTCTCGGTCTGCCACCACGTGTCGACGATCGGGCAATTGTCGCGACCGATGTGCTTGCGATACCACATCCAGGCTTCGGGATTGATCGGCTCACCGACACTGCCGAGCAACCGAAGCGACGAAAGGTCATGCCCAGCAGGGAACTCTTCGCCCCACTTCATGAACGTGCGGATCGTCGTCGGTGCGGTGTAGAGAATCGTCACCTTGTACTTCTCAACCATCGACCACCAGCGATCGCGTGTCGGGGTGTCGGGCGTGCCTTCATACATGACGGACGTCGCCCGGTTGGCGAGCGGGCCATAGACGATGTAACTGTGGCCGGTGACCCAGCCGATGTCGGCTGCGCACCAATAGATGTCGGTGTCTTCGTGCAGATCGAAGACCATGCGATGGGTGGCACTCACGCCGGTCAAGTAGCCGCCGCTGGTGTGCAAGATGCCTTTCGGCTTCGCGGTCGTGCCGCTGGTGTACATGATGTACAGCGGCTGTTCGGCGTCAAAAGCCTGTGCCGCATGAGTTGTTGGCTGCTTGTCGACGACGTCGTGCCACCACACGTCGCGGCCTTCGAACCACTCGACGTCTTGGCCGGTGCGTCGCACGACGAGCACGGTTTCGACCTGCGGGCACTCTTTCGTGGCCAGATCGACAGCCGGCTTCAATGCACTCGCGGCACCGCGGCGGTAGCCGCCGTCGGCGGTAATGATGAGCTTCGCTTCACAGTCGTTGGTGCGACCCGCTAGCGCCTCGGCCGAAAAGCCGCCGAAGACGACCGAGTGCGGCGCGCCGATGCGCGCGCACGCGAGCATCGAGACCACGGTCTCCGGAATCATCGGCATGTAGATCATCACCCGATCACCGGCGACCACGCCGAGCTCGGTCAGCGCATTCGCGGCCTGACACACAAGCTTCGTCAGCTCTGCGTAGGTGATCGCGCGGGTGTCGCCCGGCTCGCCTTCCCAGTGATACGCGATCTGTTCGCCGTAGCCGGCTTCGACGTGCCGGTCGAGGCAATTCACCGCGACGTTGAGTTTGCCGCCGACAAACCATTTGGCGAACGGCGCGTCGGTCCAATCGAGAGCCTGCGTCCAGGGGGTGGTCCAGGTAAGGCGGTGCGCCTGCGATTCCCAAAAGGCGATCGGATCACGTCGGGCTTCGTCGTAGACGCCGGCGCGGGCGATGGCGTGTTCGGCCAGCTCGGCCGGCGGGTCGAACCGGCGGGTCTCGCGTAGCAGGTTCGAAAGCCCGGCCTCGAAAACCTTCACATCGCTCACGACTCGCCGTCCGATCCCTTGATGTGCTTACAGAGCCTTCAAGTGCGTGCGGCGTCCCGCTTACGCGGGACGCCGCCGCTCGCACGAGCCTCGGGTTACCAGGCGTGCACCTGCGCTTTGTCGGCGGAGCGACCTCTCGACGAGCGAGCGGCCGACCCCGGCTCGACCGCCTGATTCGGCTGGTTCCGCGTGGGTGCCCAAGGTGTCGTGCGGTGAGTCCGGAACATCGAGGGGAAACCCGAAGGAAGTCCCTCGCCGTACCCGACCCCTAATAACGTTGTACGCCTTTACTGCCACTATCGGAAGAGCTTCGCCCGTTAGGCCTTGGCGGCAATGTCTTTGCTACGGCGGCGGGCGTACCAAACCAGGCCGGCCGCCGCCATGCCGGCGCCGAGGCCAGCGGCAGCGTAGACCGGGGTGCGCGGCGAGCCGAGCCCGAAGCGTGAGCGCAACGGGACGGGGTTGCTGAAGTTGAGCACCGCCCAGCCACGGCTGGTGGCTTCCTTGCGCAGCGCGCGATCAGGGTTGACCACCGAAGGAAACCCGACGATTTCCAGCAGCGGCAGATCGGTGGTCGAGTCGCTGTAGGCGTAGCAGGCGGGCAGGTCGTAGCCCTGCGCGGTGGCCAACTCGACGACCGCAGCCGCCTTGGCGGCGCCGAATGCGTAGTAGTCGATCTCGCCGGTGAACCGGCCGTTCTCGACCGCCATGCGGGTCGCGATGACGTGGTCGGCACCCAGCAGCTCACCGATGGGCTCGACCACCTCGACACCCGAGGTGCTGACGATGACGACGTCGCGGCCGGCCGCGTGGTGCTCTTCGATCAGGGCGGCGGCCTCGTCGTAGATCAACGGGTCTATCAGGTCGTGCAGGGTTTCGGCGACGATCGCCTTTACCTGCTCGACGTCCCAGCCCTTGCACAGCTGCGACAGGTAAGCCCGCATCCGCTCGATCTGGTCATGGTCGGCGCCGCCGACCAGATAGACAAATTGGGCGTAGGTGCTTTTCAGCAGCGCGCGCCGATTGATCAGGCCGCCCTGGTAGAAGGGACGACCAAACGCCATGACGCTCGATTTGGCGATGATCGTCTTGTCGAGGTCGAAGAATGCGGCTTGGCGGCTGCTGGTCACGACCCCCACGATAGGCGGGGACGAGGCCCGCGCGTGGCGCGAAACACAATGTGGGCCATTCCGGGCTTTTGCCCGCCAAAAAAATGTCGCTCCTGAGAGGTTTCCGCGGAGCGTCGCAGGCGTTACCTTTATCCCGACGCGGCTCTACCCCCCCAGAGCCGGGTCTGCTGTGGACGGCCCCCGCTACCCCCCCGGCGGGGGCTGTTCCTTTTCTGGGGCAGCTCAGGCAGCCCGGCGTGCGCATTCCGCCGGGCGTTATCCCAGCCGTTGTCCCCAGCCCGCCGAGTCGCGTCAACAGGTGCACGATCAAACCCTGGTCGGACGCCGACGGGCGGGCATCGTGGCGGCCATGCCGAGTTCCGCATTACCCAGCGAGCGGTTACCAATCAAGCCGCTGTCACGCCAGCCGCTTTCAGCTGACCAGCCACCCAGCCGTCCGCTCGTTGTCACTGCCGATCCAGAACTGCTCGACGACGTCTTGCGGCTAGCGGCGGCGGCCGGCGTTGATGTCGAGGTGGCCGCCGATCCGGTTGCGGCCCGCCCGTCATGGGCGCGCTCGCCGCTGGTGCTGGTAGGTGACGACGTCGCAGCGGCGATGGGGCGCGCGGGCTTACGGCGGCGCGCCGACGTCGTCCTCGTTGGTCGAGTTCTTGGCGACCTGCCCATGTGGCAGCGCGCGCTCGACGTCGGGGCCGAGCACGTGGCCGTGCTGCCCGACGCCGAACCGTGGCTCATCTCGCGCATCGCCGATTCGCTCAGTCGCGAGGGGCCACGTGGAGTTGTGGTGGGGGTTGTCGGCGGGCGCGGGGGCGCGGGTGCGAGCACGTTGGCCGCGGCGCTGGCGGTCGTGGCGATGTCGGGCGCGACGCAGACGATGCTGCTCGACGCCGACCCGTTTGGCGGCGGAGTCGACCTGATGTTCGGCGGCGAGCACGCGGCCGGGCTGCGCTGGCCCGAGCTCGCCAACGCCCGCGGGCGGCTCGCCGGTCATGAACTGCTCCAGGCCGTGCCGTGCCTCGGTGAGCTCGCGGTCTTGTCGTGGGATCGCGGCGATCCGCTCGAGGTGCGGCCGTCGGCGATGTCGAGTGTGCTGGCGGCGGCGCGCGCGGTGTGCGGCCTTGTCGTTATCGATCTGCCCCGACGTCTCGACGATGCATCGCACGTGGCCGTCGCCGATGCCGACGTCGTGTTGCTGGTGGTGCCCGCCGAGATCAGAGCGGCTGCGGCCGCGGCCAGGGTGGCGGCCCAGGTCACCTCGCTGTGCGAAGACGTTCGGGTCGTGGTGCGTGGCCCCGCGCCGGGTGGCTTGCGCCCCGCCGACGTCGCATCGGCGCTTGGTCTGCCATTGGCCGGCTTCATCAAACCCGAGCGGTATTTGGCCGCGGCGCTCGAACACGGGCATGCGCCAGCGATCGCGGCCGGCCCGCTGCGCAGCTTCTGCCTGCGCTTCTTGCGCGAGCTGCTGGTGAGCGATGTTCGACGCGATCGGTCCGCGTCCGCATGGGGTTCGCAATGACGGCGGACGCCGATGTGCTCGCGCGGGTGCGCGGCCGGCTGGCCGTCGACGCGACCGCTCCTACCGCTGCCCGCGTCGCCGCGTTGGTGCGCGAAGAAGTCGGTCTACGCGGGGCGGCCGACGTGCTCGACGTGGTCGAGTCGGTCCGACGTGAGCTGATTGGGGCCGGCCCGCTCGACGAGATGTTGCACGAGCCCGGCGTGACCGATGTCTTGGTCAACGGTCCGCACGAGGTGTGGGTCGACCGTGGCGGAGGGCTTGAACTGACTCGAACGCAATTCGCCGACGAGAAAGAACTTCGGCGGCTCGCCGTTCGGCTCGCGGCCGCAGCTGGCCGTCGCCTCGACGATGCGGTGCCGTGTGCCGACATCAGGCTGGCCGACGGCGCCCGATTGCACGCGGTTTTGCCACCGGTCTCGCCGCAAATCTGTCTGTCGTTTCGGGTGCCGCGTCGGCGCGCGTTCTTGTTGGCCGAACTGGTCTCGCTTGGCACCTTGACCTCGGCCGGCGCGGAGCTGCTCGCCGCGATCGTGCAGGCCCGGCTGTCGTTCATCGTCACCGGCGGTACGGGTACGGGCAAGACCACGCTCTTGTCGACCCTGCTCGGCTGCGTCGACCCGGCCGAGCGCCTGGTGATCGTCGAAGATTCGGCCGAGCTTCGGCCCGATCATCCGCACGTGGTGCGGCTCGAGGCACGCGCGGCAAACATCGAAGGCGCCGGCGCGATCGAACTTCGCACCCTCGTGCGCGAAGCGCTGCGCATGCGACCTGATCGCCTCATAGTCGGCGAAGTCCGCGGCGCCGAGTGTGTCGATTTGCTGGCCGCGCTGAACATCGGGCACGACGGTGGAGCCGGTACCCTGCACGCGAACTCGGTGACCGACGTACCAGCCCGCGTCGAGGCGTTGTGCACCGCTGCTGGTCTGAGCCGGGCGGCGGCGCACAGCCAGCTCGGCGCTGGGTTGCAGGTGGTGGTGCACCTGGCTAGGAACCGTCACGGGCAGCGACTGCTCGACTCGATCGGTGTGGTCGCGCGTCAGCTCGACGGCTTGGTCGAGGTACGCACGGCCATGCGGCTGGTCGACTCGCAGTGGGTCGATGGTCCCGCTCGCGGCGACCTCGACGGGTTGCTCGAAGGTGCGGCGGCGTCATCGAATAGCGGACGCCGATGAACGCGGCCATTCTCGGCAGTGCGGCCGCCGCCGGGATCGCGGTGGCCTTGGTCATGGGGTCGGGGGCGCGTGCACGGTGGCGCCGCTTTGACGTGCGCGTGGTGATCGATCGCCGCCCGCGGCTCGTTGTGGCCGCGCTGGGATCGTGCGCGTTCGCGGTTGTCGCGCTGGGATTGCTCGGCGCACTCGCGGTAATTGCGGGCGTGGCGGTTGGCGTCGTTGTCGCAGCGCGCACCCGCCAAGCAAAGCTGCTCGATGAGACGCGGGCCGCAATGGTCGACCTGTGCCGCGCAATGGCTGCCGAGTTGCGTGCGGGCCAGCCGCTCGCTGGTGCATTCACAGCGGCCGCCCGTGGCGCGCCGCTGTCGGTTGCCGAGGCACTTCGACCTGCGGTCGCGGTAAGTCGGCGCGGTGATGCGGCCGACCTTGCCGAGGTGTTGCGGGCTGCTGCGCGCGCTCCTGGCTGTGCCGGGCTAGGCAGCATCGCGGCGTGCTGGCAGGTGGCCACGTCGTCGGGTTCGACCCTCGCGCCTGCGATAGACCGCGTCGGTGACGCCCTGCAGGACGACATCGATCTTCGCCGCGATGTGGGGTCCCTGCTGGCCGGTCCGCGCACCACCATGCGGCTGCTTGCCGTGTTGCCTGCTGTTGGCCTCTTGCTCGGCACCGCGATCGGCGCGCGACCGCTGTCGTTCTTGGTGAGCTCGCCGGCTGGGTGGGGTTGCCTCATCGGCGCGCTGCTGTTCGACGCCGCCGGTATCGGCTGGTCGCGCCGCATCGCCGCCCGTGCCGCTCGGGTCGGTTGACGTGCTGTCGACGGCTTGGCTGGCCGCCGTCCTAGCGGCGGCCGCGTTCGTGGTGGCGGCACCGATCGGCGTCCGCTCTCGCGTTGTTCGTCTGCACGCAAACGCGCAACGACACGTTGAGCTGACGACGGCTGCCTCCGGTGATCGGTCGCCAGGTGGGCGGGGGTCGGCGCGTCAACCGTCGGTCGCAGGGCAGATTCCGGCCGCACTCGACCTGCTGGCAGCTTGCTTGTCGGCCGGCGCTGCGCCGACGCAGGCGATGGCGGCTGTTGGTCGGTGCCTTGACGGCGAGGTCGGTGGTGTGTTGAGCAGCGTCGCGTCGTTGTCGGCGCTCGGCGCATCGCCCGAGGTTGCGTGGTCGACCGCAATCGAGGCGAATGGCCACGAGCGCTGGGCACCGGTCGCGCGCGCGATCATTCGAGCGCACCATTCCGGTGCCGCCCTTACTGAGGTACTCGTGCACCTCGCCGACGACCGACGACGAAGGCTCCGATCGACCGCGCGCTCCGCCGCCGAACGCGCCGGTGTGAAAGCAGTACTGCCGCTCGGCCTGTGCTTCTTGCCGGCGTTTGTGTTGGTCGGTGTCGTGCCCGTAGTCGCCGGATTCGCCCGCACCCTGTGGCAATAGCGGGACGTGGCAATAGCGGGACGTGGCAATAGCTGACCGTCCCACTGTTGTGCACAACCACGGGGTTTGCGTCGGCGATGCACAAGTTCCTTGTGACGTCGTTGCGCATCGATCGAAGCCGCCAGGCTGGAGCGAATCCGACGAGATCCGCATGAATCGAGGCAGCAATCATGGTGGCGCAGAAGCAGAACGTGAGCATTGCCAAGCATTGGCGCGATGTGTGGCGTCGTGTGGTATGGCGACACGTCGTGTCCGGTGACGCCGGCATGTCGACGGCCGAGTACGCGATTGGCACGGTAGCCGCGTGTGCGTTTGCCGCTGTGCTCTACAAGGTGATCACCAGCACCGAGGTGTTGAGCTTGTTGAGCGGTGTGGTGACGCGTGCGTTGCACGTTCCGTTCTGAGTTGGGCAGCGGGCGCGCATCACTGCGCCAAGAGGCCGGCTACGTCACTGCCGAAACTGCCATGGTGCTCCCTGTACTGGCTCTGCTGCTTGCGATCGCGTTGTGGTCGATCGCAGTCGCGGCTGCGCAGTTGCGCTGCATCGACGCAGCGCGTGATGGCGCGCGAGCAGTCGCGCGCGGCGAGTCCGATGCCGTCGCGACCGAGGTGGCCCGGGCCGCCGCACCAGACGGCGCTCAGGTTGCGGTGCGTCATGACGGCGATCGCGTCGTGGTCGTCGTGACCGCGCGAGTGGGTGTCGGCAGCGGACCACTGGCCGCGATTCCTGCACCCACGGTGTCGACGACCGCAACGACAGTCGCAGAAACGGCCCGTGCGCCGTGACCGGCCCAGACGACACCCGGCGCAGCGCCGATCGTGGCTCGGCAACACTGTGGACCGTCGCGGTCGCACTCGTGATCATGCTGTCGACTGCGGCCGTGTTGCTCATCGCCATCGCCGTCAGTGCACGCCATCGAGCAGCGACCGCCGCTGACTTGTCAGCCCTCGCGGCCGCCTCGGTGTTGGCGTCCGCACAGGTAGCAGGCATCACCACGAGTTCGACCGAGCAGGCTTGCCAGGCGGCCCGCGATATTGCCGACGCGAATGGTGCGCGCCTCAGCGATTGTCAGGTCAACGGATCTATGGTCGACGTGTTGACGACGGTCAACGTCCCCGCGGTCGGCTACCTGGGCGAACATTCGGTCAGTGCGCACGCACGCGCGGGGCCGTCGTGACCGGCAGCTTCGGCGTCCAGCGCACCTGACAGGTCAGGTGCACCTGACAGCTCCGGTGCACCTGACAGCAGCGTGTCGAGCAAGCGGATCGCGCCCGCTTTGTCGAGCGGCTCGTTGCCGTTGCCGCACTTCGGTGACTGCACGCACGCCGGGCAGCCGGTCTCGCACGGGCAGGTGGCGATCGCGTCGCGGGTGGCCGTAAGCCAGGTCACGGCGGCGGCGTAACCGCGTTCAGCGAAGCCGGCACCACCGGGGTAGCCGTCGTAGACGACCACGGTCAGTCGGCCCGTGTCGGGATGCAACGCCGTCGACACCCCGCCGATATCCCACCGATCGCAGGTCGCCACCAACGGCAGCAGGCCGATCGACGCATGCTCGGCTGCATGCGCGGCGCCCGGCAACTGCGCCCAGGTGAACCCGGCCGCCGCAAGCTGCGCATCGCCGATGGTCCACCACACGGCGCGGGTCGAAAGTTGACGCGCCGGCAAGTCGAGCGCCTGCTCGCCGACGACCTCACCAGTGAGCACCCGACGGCGCAGATACGACACGACTTGAGTAGTCACGTCGACCGACCCGAAGCACATGGTGGCCGCGCCCCAAAGAGATTTCCGCGTGGTCTCGGTGATCGTGATATCGGTCACGTCGCGCGCGGTGGTCGTGTAGTCGACATCGGCCGGCTTGACGAGTGCGACCGCGTCGGCTTCGTCGAAGGCGCTGACGAGGTAGGTCTCGCCCTGGTGCAGATACACCGCGCCGGTGTGCACGGTTGAGTGCGCGCTGCCCGCGTTGGCCGTGCCCAGCAACTGACCGGTCTCGTCATCGACGATGCGAATCGGCGCGCCGCCGCTGCCTCTGATGTCGGCCAGGTCGCAGGCCCGTTCTCGCTTGGTCCAGAACCAGCCGGCCGGCCGCTCGCGCAGCAGACCGCGCTCGACCAGCGACGCCACCACCGATGCAGCAGTCGGCCCGAAGAGCTCGAGATCGGCGAGCGTCAACGGCGACTCACTGGCCGCCGCACACAGGTGCGGCCCGAGTACGTAGGGATTGTCGGGGTCGAACACGGATGCTTCATTCGGCCGGCCAAAGACGGCCTCGGGATGATGCACGAGGTAGGTGTCGAGCGGATCGTCGCGAGCGATCAGCACCGCAAGCGACTCTTGCCCGTCTCGCCCAGCCCGCCCGGCCTGTTGCCACATCGACGCGCGCGTGCCCGGGAACCCGGCCAACAGCACGGCATCGAGGCCGCTGACGTCGACCCCGAGTTCGAGCGCGTTCGTCGCGGCCAGGCCGAGGATCGCACCACTGCGCAATGCGCGCTCGAGCAAGCGCCGCTCTTCGGGCAGATAGCCACCCCGATACGCCGCCACCCTGCTCGCCAGGTCGCCCGACACCTCATCGAGTGACCGGCGGGTGCTCAGAGCCACCGCCTCGGCGCCCCGTCGCGATCGCACGAACGCGACCGTGCGCACCCCGTCGGCGACCAGATCGGCCAGCAGGTCGGCCGTCTCGGCCACCGTCGACCGACGCACCCGCGTACCGGCGCCGGCGCCCTCGAAGACGGGAAGCAGCGGCGGTTCCCACAGAACGAATCGAGCCGCGCCGCGCGGTGACGCGTCGTTGGTGATCGCGGCCACGTCGAGCCCCACTAGTCGCGAGGCCGACGTTGCCGGCTCTGACACCGTGGCCGATGCCAGGATGAACACCGGGAACGAGTCGTAGGCCGCAGCCACCCGCCGCAACCGGCGAATGATCTGGGCGACATGCGCGCCGAACACCCCGCGATAGCCGTGGCATTCGTCGATTACGACGTAGCGCAGACCGCGGAAGAACGCCGACCATTGCCGGTGCGACGGCAGCATCGACCGATGCACCAGGTCAGGATTGGCCAGGACCAGGTTGGCGTGCGCGCGAATCCAGGCGCGTTCTTCGAACGGCGTATCGCCGTCATACGTCGCCGCCCGCACCCCGGGCAGCCCGAGTTCGGCGAGCGTGCGCAACTGGTCGGCGGCCAGAGCTTTGGTCGGCGATATATAGAGCGCGGTCGCCGGGTTGAGGCGGGCCGCCGGCGCGCTCGACGTCAACGCTTGCAATACCGGCAGCTGGTAGGCCAGCGACTTGCCGGACGCCGTGCCCGTCGCCAGTACGACCGACGAGCCGGCGTAGGCCAGTTGCGCCGCATCGACCTGGTGCTGCCAGGGAGCACCGATGCCCACCCGCAGATACGCACTGATGAGGTCGGGGCTCACCCATGACGGCCAGCCAGCACACTGCGCTTGCCGCCCGGCGATGAGCTCGACGTGGGTGGCTCGCTCACCCCGGCCAGGCCCCTGCAACAGCCGGTGCAGGACACGCTCGCTCGACGGCGCACGCCGAGGCGAATCGGCCGGCGCCCTTCGAGAAACGTCCTGAGCCACCACCTTCAGCAGTCTGACATCGGCGGACGACGGTTGGGCCGACCGCCGCACCTGCACGTGGGCATCGCTCGCGTGGTTGAATGCCACCGGATGGGGGTACCCCCGGGGCACCCCGTGCGTCCCGAGTCGCCTGGGCGCGTGCCGAGGCCCGACCTGGAGGAATGCAGTGGATCTGTCTTTGTCGACCCGCTCCGAAGGTGACCGCACCGTTGTCGTGGTCGGCGGCGAAATTGACGTCTACACCGCCCCGAAGTTGCGCGAACAGCTCATCGATCTGGTGTCAACCGGCAGCTACCACATCGTGGTCGACATGGAGAACGTCGAGTTTCTCGACTCGACCGGCCTCGGCGTCCTCGTGGGTGGCTTGAAGCGGGTGCGGGCACACGACGGCTCGCTGCGGCTGGTCTGCACGCAAGAGCGCATTTTGAAGATCTTCCGAATCACCGGGCTCACGAAGGTGTTCCCGATCCACAGTTCGGTCGACGAGGCCGTCGCGGCGACGGACTGAGCACCCTTCTTCGTGGCTACCGTCACTGTTTCGTTTACCCCGCTGCCGGCGCACGTCCGCACTGCGCGCTTCGTCGCGGCCTCGGTGGCCCGCCGTGCAGGGGTGGCCGATTCGCTGCTCGATGAAATTCGGCTGGCCGTCAGCGAGGCGTGCTCGCTCGCGGTCCGATTTCACCTGGCGCACGCGCCGGCCGAGCCCGTGCATGTGCGGCTGACCGACTCGAGCAACCAGTTCACGATCGAGGTCGCCGACGCGGTGGCCCGGCCGGCACTCGATCTCGGCAGCGACGTGACGCTCGACCTCGACGCCGACCTCGACCTTGACTTCGAGGCTGACGGCATGGACGCCGATGGCCACGCTGGCAGCGACACAACCGACTTCGATCTGCGCAGCCACGAGCGCATCGGACTTGCCGTGATAAACGGGCTGGTCGACGATGTCAGCGTCGGCTACCAGGAGGACGGCTCGGTTGTCACGATGAGGTGGCCGATCGCCTGACTGGGTGATATCGGACACGCGCCGCACCACCCGCTGGGCGCGCGCCATAGACTCCCGCATCCGCTGCGGAGACCCCCGCGCAGGCTAGTGCTGATCGACGACTCGGGCATCCGAGGCCGAGAATGACCGTTCAAGGAGGACACATGTTCGGCCTGCAAGCCTTGAATGCGGCGGACGCCGCCGGCACCCGCGTCGCCGGTGGTAACTACACCTGGGTCGTCGTGGTGGCAGTCGTGTCGCTGCTCGCGCTCGGAGTCGCGGGCGTGTTGGTGCGGGAAGTGTTGGGCGCCGACCAAGGCACCGACAACATGAAGCGCATCGCGGGCGCGGTGCAAGAGGGCGCCAGCGCGTACTTGCGCCGGCAGTTCCGCACCCTCGGGGTGTTCGCCGTCATCGTCTTCTTCCTGCTCTTGCTGCTGCCGGCCGACTCGGGCAACCAGCGCATCGGGCGATCCATCTTCTTCTTGGTCGGCGCGTTGTTTTCCGGCATCACCGGTTACACCGGCATGTGGTTGGCGGTGCGCGCCAACGTGCGAGTAGCGGCAGCGGCTCGAGGCGGTGAGTCGCGCGGTGCCATGCGTATTGCTTTTCGCACTGGTGGCGTCGCAGGCATGTTCACCGTGGGCCTCGGCTTGCTCGGCGCGTGTGTGGTTGTGCTGTGCTTCCGCGCGAACGCTCCCAAGGTGCTCGAGGGCTTCGGCTTCGGCGCTGCGCTGCTTGCGATGTTCATGCGTGTCGGCGGCGGCATCTTCACGAAGGCGGCCGACGTCGGGGCCGACCTCGTCGGCAAGGTCGAGCAGGGCATTCCCGAAGATGACCCGCGCAACGCCGCCACGATCGCCGACAACGTCGGCGACAACGTGGGCGACTGCGCCGGCATGGCCGCCGACTTGTTCGAAAGCTATGCGGTCACACTCGTCGCCTCGCTGATTCTCGGCAAGGCGGCCTTCGGCAACCTCGGTCTGGTGTTTCCGTTGATCGTGCCGGCGATCGGTGTGTTGACCGCGGTCGTCGGCATCTTCGCCGTGTCGCCGCGGGCGGGCGACCGCAGCGGGATGACCGCGATCAACCGTGGCTTCTTCATCTCGGCCGCGTTTTCGGTGGTGCTGGTGGCGGTGCTCGCGTTCGCCCAGCTGCCGTCGAAGTTCTCCGGCTTGAAGGGCCTGACGAACGCCTCAATCGCCGCGCACTCAGGTAACCCGCGGGTCTTCGCCCTCGTCGCGGTGATTATCGGCATCGCGTTGGCGGCCATCATCCAGCAGCTCACGGGCTACTTCACCGAAACCAACCGCCGTCCCGTTCGCGATATCGGCAAGACGTCGCTCACCGGACCCGCGACGGTCATCTTGGCGGGTGTGTCTGTCGGCCTCGAGTCGGCGGTGTACGCAGCGTTGATCGTCGCGGCCGCGGTCTACGGCGTTTTCTTGCTCGGGGGCGGGATCACCTTGCTATCGCTGTTCGCCGTCGCGTTGGCCGGCACCGGCCTGCTGACGACCGTCGGCGTGATTGTCGCGATGGATACCTTCGGTCCGGTCTCAGACAATGCCCAAGGCATCGCCGAGATGTCGGGCGACGTGACGGGCGAGGGTGCCGTCGTCCTGACAAAGCTCGACGCAATTGGCAACACCACGAAGGCAGTGACCAAGGGCATCGCGATCGCGACCGCAGTTCTCGCAGCGACCGCGCTCTTCGGGTCGTTCACGTCAGCAATCAGCGAGGCGCTCGCGAAGGCCGGCACCACGGCGGCCGGCGTCACCGGCATCACCGCGGCGAGCTTGTCGACCGACGTCACCTCGCCGAACGTCATCGTGGGCGCGATCATCGGCGCCTCGGTCGTGTTCTATTTCTCCGGTCTGCTCATCAGCGCTGTCGCCCGGGCGGCCGGCGCGGTGGTGTACGAGGTCCGGCGCCAGTTCCGCGAGATCGTCGGGATCATGGAAGGGACGGCGTTGCCCGAGTACGGCAAGGTCGTCGACATCGTCACGCGCGACTCGCTGCGCGAACTCGCGACGCCCGGGCTGATGGCCGTGCTCGCACCTATCGCGACCGGCTTCGCCCTCGGAGTCGGTGCGCTGGCCGGCTATCTCGTCGGCGCGATTGCCGCGGGTGCGCTCATGGCGGTGTTCCTGGCGAACTCGGGTGGGGCCTGGGATAACGCCAAGAAGCTGGTCGAGGAAGGCAACCACGGCGGCAAGGGCTCGTCCGCCCACGAGGCGACGATCATCGGCGACACCGTCGGTGACCCGTTCAAGGACACCGCCGGCCCGGCCATCAACCCGCTGCTCAAGGTCATGAACCTGGTGGCGCTGCTGATCGCGCCGCTGATCGTGCGCTACAGCGTCGGCCTGCACCACAATGCGCCCCTTCGGGTGGCCATCGCGGTCGTCGCGTTCGCCATCATCGTGGCGTCGGTCGTGGTGTCGAAGCGGCGGAGCGTGGCGGTTCACGCTGGTGAGACCGCGGCTGACGCGCCGGTCTCACCGGCGCTCTAGCGCTTCCGCCAGCCGCTGCGGCCAGCCGCCGCCGTCCCTGCCGGCGCCGCCGTCCAGGCGTGGCGAAGGGTTAAGCAGGCTATGGCCAGCTAACCCTTCATGATCATGAAGCCTTAATTCGCCAGGGCGACCAAAAGGCTTCGTGATCATGAAACGGACGGCGAAATGGAGGCCGCGCGGTGGGGCGCTTCCGACATCGGCGG
>OLLJ01000117.1_pt1 | contig 19421 bp, 17 predicted proteins | sample 1604521 | NCBI WGS metagenome assembly OLLJ01 (sample SAMEA104055714, study PRJEB20765) | soil metagenome | isolation source: soil
GCGGTCAACCGCGGCATCGTCGAGACCACCGCGCCCTTCGTCGTCCTCGTCAACAACGACGCGGTCTGCGAGCCCGGCTTCGTCGCGGCGTTGCTCGCGCCGTTCGATAGTCCGGACGCCGATCAGCTCGGCGCCGTGACCGCGCGCATCATCTTGGCCGACCGTTACCGCGAGGCCAGTGCTACTGACGGCGGCGGGTTGCTCGGGCTCGACGGCCGGCGATGGGTGCCGGCTGCCGACGGGGTTGAGCTGCTGAACAGCACCGGCAACGAGGTGACCGTTAGCGGCAACGGCCGCGACCGGTCGTGGCTGTCGCCAGTGGATTCGCCCGCGCCCTTGGCCGATGTCTTCGGGTTCTGCGGTGGTGCGGCGGCCTTGCGTCGTTCTGCGCTTGACCGGGTCGGCACGTTCGACGAAACGCTCTTTCTCTACTACGAAGACACCGACCTGTCGTGGCGGCTGCGCCGGCATGGCTGGCAGATCGCGTACGCGCATGACGCTGTGGTGCGGCATCGGCATGCCGCTTCGTCGGGCGTCGACAGCGAGTTCTTCATCCGGCACAACGACCGCAACCGCGTGGTAGTCGCGCTGCGAAATGCGCCATTGCCGGTCGTGGTTCGGGCCGTCGTTCATACCGCCGGCCGGGCCGCGCGCGATGTCGTGCGTGGTCGCAATGTGCGGCGCCATCTGGAGACCGCACGCTACCTCGCCGTCCGCCTGCCTGGCATTTGGCGTGAACGTCGAGGCCTCAACAAGGCGGCAACCATCGCGCGCCGCGACGTCGCGCGCTATCTGATCGAGGACACGGTCGGAGCGTGACGCCGTTCGCCGGGCACCGAGAGATCCCCACCCTGACGACCGCTTCGCAGTACGCGGGCGAGCCAGCCATTCGCGTGTGGGCGACTCAGCTCCCGCTGAAATACACGAGAACTGACGCGACCAGAATCGTGTCGGAATGGTGTCAGTTCTTTATCGAGCCGAAGCCAATTCTCGAGCTCGTGTTTGTGTCGCGAACCCCCAAGCGACTCTTCGCCGCGCTGGCCGGGCAAACGCAACTGCGCCTGCTCGGAATCAAGTGGGGCGACTACGAAGACCCGAAACCGCTCACGGGCATGACCTGGCTCGTCGATCTCTGGCTCGGCGGCGCCACGAACCTGCAAACCGTCAGCCCCCTCGCTGAATTGCGTGAGGTAGAGCGTCTTGCCATCACGTCGATCCGAGACGTCCGAGATCTGAGCCCGATTGCCAGCATGGAGTCCGTGACGTCCGAGATCTGAGCCCGATTGCCAGCATGGAGTCCGTGACGAGCCTTCAGATCGGCGGCTCTCACCACATCGCCCACATCGGGTCGATCGAATTCCTGGCGGCGATGCCCCAGCTAACCGAGTTGTCCATTCATTCGCTGATCGTCGACAGCCTGGACTACTCACCGCTGCTGCGTTTGCCCAACCTCACGTCGTTGCGGGTCATGGAAGCGCGTGGGATGCGGCCTAGCGGCGCCGAGCTAGCCGCAGCGATCCCTGCCCTACGTCGGCAAGCTATTCCCCGGTAGCTTGACATCTAGTTATTAGACATCTAGCGTTCTCCCCGACCGCACGTCCATTCGAGCTTGGAGGACACGATGACCACAATCGCCGTACGGCACTCGGTTTCTGACTTCGACACCTGGAAGACCGCATTCGACGGCCACGAGGCGTCGCGTCGCTCCCACGGTGCCACTGGGCACCGCGTGTTGCGCGACGGCAATGACCTGCTTGTTCTCGTCGACTTCCCTGACGCGGCCAGCGCGCAGGCGTTCCAATCCGACCCGGCGCTCGCAACCGCCATGCGCAACGGCGGCGTCCAAGGCGCCCCCGAGGTCAGCGTGCGCACCGAAGCTTCGCAGGCGAAGTACTGAGCAAGTCCGCGGCCGCGTCGTCGAAGGCCACCCAGCCACGGGGGCCTTCGACGCGTTTAGCTGCATCAACCAGCTTCGAGCGTGAGTTCCCGGGCGGCAGCGAGTCGGCAAATGCAAGCCTGATGATGTTGGTGAGGGTCGCTGAGGCGTTCATGGGCATGGCCAACCAAGCGCTTCGCCACCATGGGCTCTCCGCAGCTGGGCGCCAGGCGTTGGCGATTCTCGAGGGTGCCGGCGAACCGCTGTCGCCGACGACAATCGCCGACCGGCTGATCGTCACGACCGCGACCGTCACGTCGTTGCTGGACACGCTGGAAAAGCGCGGCCTCGTGGTGCGCCAACCCGATCCGAACGACCGACGCAAACTACTCGTCAGCATCACCGACGAGGCCCGCACGATCGTCACCCAATTCCTCCCTGAGATCGTCGCCCTTCAGACGGCCGTCATCGCCGAGCTCAGTGATCCGCAGCGACGACAACTCTTGCGATCGCTCGCCGTCGTCCGCGAAGGAATCGCGGCAGTCGATGCGGATGCGGCTGTCGCGGCGGCACCGAAGCGCGGCAAGCCGCGACACGGCTGAGTCGCGACGCGCACCCCTGACCTACAAACGTGACGTTTACTGCCCTGGGAGGGCGATAAACGTCACATTTGTGGAAGCCGGGGTCTGGCTATTGCAGCGGTCGCCAGCCGCTCGTGGCGCCGTTCCTATGGTTGAAGGCGTCGACCGCTATGCCTCCACCGGACGTGGTGACCACCTGGTCGTTTCCGTCGGAAGTGCCGACGGCATCGGGCGGGTTGGCCGTGGAGCCTGCGAGGACCACCCACTCCTGGACTACTTCGGCAAACGTCTCGGAACTCTCCTGGTATATCCGGCCATCGGTGCCGCGCAGGAATATGTCGACCGGGATGACGCCAATGTGCGGCACGCCCGGTAGCGGCACTAGCACGGGCGGACCGATCAGTGTGGTCGTCGGGCGGTCGAAGAAGGTGGACCACCCGCCGTGGTGCCCGGTCGTCGGTTCGAACCAGTTCGCCGCGACGGAAGTGCCGTTGTTCTCGATGAGCTCATCACGGAACAGCACGTTGGGCCCGACCGTGTCGCCGCCCGGCATCGCCGCGATCGCAGCTGGGTCGTTGCTCGTCGACCCGCCGAGGCTGATCCAACCGCCCCACGAACCGTTGATGCTGTACCAGTTTTCGAGCACGTTGCCGTTGGCGGCGCGAGCGAACACGTCAAGCACCGTGTCGCCTGGCCTCGCAACGACAGCGAGGCGCCCAACCGTCGCGGACGGCGGCCCGAGCCGGGGCGACACAAACGCGCCGTGGTCGCCGCTCACTGGCCCGAACCAGTTCTCCTCCACACGGCCGCCAGCCGTGATGAAGACCTGGTCGTGCCCATCAGCGGTCGCGACCGCGCGGGGGTCACCCGTTCCGGAGGCAGCACCGAGCTCGACCCAACCGCCCCAGCCGCCGGTGGCCCAGTCGTACCAGGTCTCGACGACCGCATCTGTCGCCGTCCGCGCGAAGATGTCGACAACCTGCTGGCCCGTGCGCGGCACGAGCGAGACGGTGCCGACGAAAGAAATCGGTGACGGCTGCCCGACCCAGTTGCCATGCGCGCCGGTACTCGGGTTCTGCCAGTTCTGCCAGATGAGCCCGCCGCCGACAACGAACACCTGGATGTTGCCGTCGGGCGTCGCGACCGATTGCGGCGGCCCGAGCGCGGGCCTCGTCGCGGCTGCAGCTGTGGCCGCGGAGGCGTTGCCAGCCCCAGCCGTGATGAGGGCGGACGCCGTAGCGAGCGCGGTCCACACCGAAAGTCGGGCTCGAGCCATTGCGGATCCTCCAGCGACTGTCCCGGCCACGAGCGACGCCGGCCGGGCATTCGAATGTGTCGGCAATCAGACGCATTGCCCCGTTGAATAGTTGTCTAGTTACGCCTGGAGTGGGCGGAACCGAGACCGCGCTCGCGCCGTCCAACGGCGTATTGACCAGGAGGTGGCGCTCATGAAGACAGCGCGCGCGGTCGCGGTGTGCCTGGCGTTCGTCGCTGCCGGCTGCGCATCTCAAGACGCTCACCCGCGCAACGCGGTCAGGTTGTCGTCGGTTGGCCCGTCGTCATCGGTCAGCCCGTCGTCATCGGCCAACCCGTCGACGTCCGCCCCGGTTGTCGCGCCGAGTGGCTACCCGCCACCCGCCCACGTCGGAGTGCTCGCGACACCAAGCCATGACCCGGTCGCCGGCGTCGATCTCGCTGTGCCGCTCACCACCGACGTGCCGCGCATCTCGTTCACACACGCATACGCCGTGGGCGCTCAATGGGGCCCGGGCGGTACGCCGACGAAAGGACCAACGATCACGTTGGCGTTGGTGACCAGTCCGCAGACCGGTTCCCAGAATGCCGACGGCTCGCTCACGCCGTTGATGAACCGCTCGCTCACCTATGTGCTGACGTGGGATGGCTTGCCCTGCCCGATGCCTGCCGGCCCGGCGTCCTACGACCCGACGCGACTGTGTACCTACGGCACCTTCGTGGACGCCAACACCGGTCAGGACCTGTTCTCCTACGACGGCTGATCGCGACTTCCATAGCGCGTGCGTTTAGTGCCCTCCCAGGGCGGTAAACGCACGCGCTGCAGGACAGGTCAGGTCAGGCAGGGCGATACGAATCGCCGGCCACCGCGAACGCCTCGTGCAGCGCAGCACGCCATGGCTGCATGGGCGCCAAACCGGCTGCCAGCCATCGGCCGTTGGCGAGCACCGAGTACGCCGGCCGCGGTGCCGGACGTGGGAACGCATCAGTCGTCGTCGGCAATACCCGGGCCGGGTCAGCACCAAGCTCTTCGAAGATGGCCCGAGTGAAGCCCAACCACGTGGTCTCACCGGAGTTCGTGCAGTGATACACACCACCGGCAGCGCCCGACTCCCCCAACGCCACCAGCCCGCGAGCGAGATCGAACGACCACGTCGGCGAGCCGCGCTGGTCGTCGACAACTGACACGGTGTCGCGGTTGCGCTCAAGTCGAGCCATCGTCTTCACGAAGTTGTTACCGCTCGCGCCATAAACCCAAGCAGTGCGGACGACGTATGCCGACGCCAGTTCGCGAGCTACCGCGAGCTCACCGGCGAGCTTCGTGCGGCCGTACGCCGACCGCGGATCAGTCGGCGCCGACTCGTCGTACGGGGAGGTCGCGTCGCCCGCAAACACATAGTCGGTCGACACGTGCACGAACCGCGAGCCCGCGGCGGCACAGGCGGCGGCAAGAGAGCCGGGCGCCAGCGAATTGACCGCGACTGCAGCCGGTTCATCTGTTTCAGCCGCGTCGACCGCGGTGTACGCCGTCGCGTTCACCACAACATCAGCAGCGGCCGACCGCACCGCTTCGGTGACCGCCGAACTGTCGGTAATGTCGAGGTCGGCTCGAGTAAGGCCCACGACATGGCGACCGTCGAGAACCTTCATCAGGTCGGTGCCGAGTTGTCCAGCTGCGCCGACGACCAGCCAGCGCGCCGTCACCGGGCCAGGGCCGCCTTGTCTTTCACGGCTCGCCACCACGACTCGTGGTCTCGGTACCACTGCACGGTCTGCGCGAGACCTTCGTCGAAGGCCGTGCGCGGCGCGTATCCCATCGACCGCAACTTCGCGTCGTCCAATGAATATCGAAGATCGTGGTTCTTGCGGTCTTCGACGTGCACCACCCGATCCCAGCCGACGCCGCACGCATCGAGCAACCGCTGGGTGAGTTCTTTGTTGGTGAGTTCGATGCCGCCGCCGATGTTGTAGAACTCACCGGGCGCGCCCTTTTCGACAACGAGCTGAATGCCGCGGCAGTGGTCGTCGACGTGCAGCCAGTCGCGGATGTTGTCACCAGTGCCGTACAGCGGAACCGTCAGCCCTTGGATCAGATTCGTGACGAACAGCGGGATGACCTTCTCGGGGAACTGATGCGGCCCGTAGTTGTTGGTGCAACGCGTGACCGACAGGTTCAGCCCGAAGGTGCCGGCGTAGGCACGCGCCATCAGGTCGCCGCCCGCTTTCGCTGCGGCGTAAGGCGAGTTGGGTTCGAGGATGTGCGTTTCAGTCCAGGAGCCTTCAGGGATCGTGCCATAGACCTCATCGGTCGACACGTGCACGACCCGCGCGATCGACGCGCGCACGCATGCTTCGAACAACGTTTGCGCGCCGAGCACGTTGGTGACGACGAAGTCGGAGGCGCCGCTAATCGAACGGTCGACGTGCGTTTCGGCCGCAAAGTTGACGACGATGTCGTGGCCCGGCAAGACCTCAGCCAGCTTGGTGCCGTCGCAGATGTCGCCTTGCACGAACCGGTAGCGCGGGTTGTCAGCGACCTCGGCGAGGTTCTCGAGATTGCCGGCGTAGGTGAGCTTGTCGAAGACCGTCACCTCGGCGTCTTCGAAGCCCGCGTACCCGCCGGACAGCATGGTGCGGACGTAGTGCGAACCAATAAACCCGGCAGCGCCGGTCACAAAAACCCGCATGACCACTCTTTCATCGGGAGGCGCAAGCATATCGAGCGGCGTTTGAGCCACCCGCCCTGCTTATGGTGACGCAGCCTCTGCTTATGGTGACGCAGTCACCCCGTTCGCGTCTGCCGAACGCGCTACGCGCCGCCCGGCCGGTACTCGCCCACCCACATTTCGGTGCCGAAACGCACCGGTTTGCCGGGTCGCTCGACCAGCGTGTGAGTTGCCTCACTTGTGATGACACTTGCGGTCGGTTTGGCCGGCCAGTCAGCGTCGAGCGCGGCTGCGTTCTTGTCGGCCGTGCTCTCCGCCAACAACATCAACCGGCCGCCCTCAGCTTTGGCGAGCGCCGCGATCGCCGACATGCGCGGCGCGTTGTCGTAGTCGTCGAGATACGCCGCATTCACGCCACACATCACCCGCAGCGTGCCTGGCCACTCCGACCGAGCCCGGTTGCCGATCGCAAGCACGAGATCTCCCGGCCGCAACGTCGCGCACACGGCATGCACCAAGCCGGGCTCACCGACTTCGGTCTTGGTGTAGAGAACCTCACGACTGCCAGCCCACGTCGGGACGACGACCAGTGCGGTCGCGAACACCGCCACGGCCGGTTGGGCTGCTCTCAGAACGACGTGCTTCCACGACCCTGTCCACGGGTAGCGCCCGAGTGCGTGCACGACGACGGCAATGACAGCGACCGCGAACAACACCGAGCCCGGCAGCACGACCGGCACAAAACGTCGGTCGGCCCATGGGTGGTCGGGCGTAATACTCGGCGCGAACAGCACCGCCGTCGCCATGCCGAAGAACATCAGGAAGGCCGGCGCCCACACCCGTCGGCGTCCGGAAATCTGTTCCCACGCTAACCAGCACGCACCGGCGAGCGCGAGTGCGAGCGTGGCCCAGCCGATGTACCACGACAACCAGATCGTCGCGTTCTCGTAGTACGACCTCGTCGGGTCGACCGCCATGTTCTGGAACTTCTGCACCTGCTCGACGTAGTTCGCCCCGCCCGAGTTCGGATTGGCCCGCATCGTCATCAGGTGCGGTCGCAAGAAGAAGAACATGCCGATCAGAAACACGGCGGACGTCGCCGCCACCGCTTGCGTGCGCACGCTGGCCAACCGTGCACCGGCCCTTGAGTGCCGCATCTGTCGGGCAACCACAACGCCGACAACTGTCAACACGGCAACCGGGACGAACCCGACTGCGACCTTGAGCAAGTCGGAGCCCACGTGTTCTGCGTACGGCAACGTGAGCACCACGCAGTCGAGTGCCCCGAAGGCCAAGCCGACGATGACGCCCCACATCAGTGACCGCCAGCCGACAACGTGGTGATACGCCAACCAGCCGATGAAGGGCACAAGCGGGAGCAGATCGGCGACCGCATCGATGCGCACCACGAACACAAGCCCGAGCACGAGCCCACCGACGAACAGCCCGCGGGTGACGTAGGTGGGTGGCGGAGGGGCATGCGTGGGTGGTGGCGCGGCGGCTGTTCGCGCGGGTATGAGTCGGCCAGCGACCAGGGCGTCGATCACGATCGCAAGACCGCTGAACAGGATGAGTTGCGCGGCCGGTTCGCTATAGGTCGCCCTGATGACGTCGAGTTCGGGCTGGGCCAAGGCGAGCGCGAGTACCGCGAGCGGCGCCCAGCGCGCGCCGACCAACCGAACAGCAACACCGGCGAAGGCGAGCAGCGCGAAGGTGCCGATGACCGCGTTGCCGTGCAGCACCCCGGTCAGACCGGCGATCCAACCGCCGACCGATAACAGCACTGGCACGCCGGTCATGAACTGCGGAATGTTGTGCGCGCCCTGCTCGTAGAACCCTTGTGATGCAAGCAACAAGTGAACGTCCGGCGGCCCCCACAACCGCGGATGCGTTGCCATGTTTACTGTGCCGTGTTTGGTCAACCATTCGGCACTCATCGCATACGAACCGGGGTCGCGACGAACAAGTACGTCTTCAGCGCTGTGGGCAAAGGCGAGCACGCTGAAGGTCGTGACGATGATCGCGATCGCGATCAACACCCACCACGGCACGGTGTCGTAGTGCGCAACGGCAGCTCGGGTGACGCGCACCGCCGGCCGGCCGAGCAGGAGCGCCACGAGCAGGCCGAGCACGATCGCAGGGATCGGCCGGTAGATGTGCAGCACCAGCAGGGGCAAAGCGGTGGCGACCCAGGCTGCCGCCGCAATGCCAGGCACGACTGACACGAGCGCGAGGATCAGCCCCGGCAGGCGACGTCCGAGCACTATGTCGTTTTGGGGTTCGACGGGAACGGGGGCTTCGAGTGTCACTGCGCTCCTGCGGTTCGTCGGTAGACCGCGATCGAGTCGCGCGAAAACACCTGCTGGTACCCATGTGAGACTAACCAGCCGGGTCGGGAGGCCTGGGCATCGGGAGTCATCGGAAACTCGATGTTGCCCTGGTCGAACACCACCCAGGTCGCGTCGTGCGGGGTCGCGTCGAGCAACATCACCTGGGCGCGGTCGACCAACTGCGGGGCGAGTGAGTTGCTCGCCTCGACGGTGACGCCGTTGGGCACGACATCAACGGCCGCCCGCTGGCTCTGCTCGTACGAATTCGTGCGCCACTCGGCGGCTTTGGTGAGTTGGTGGAACGGCATCTGCCGGCAGGCCCACACCGCCACGATCAGAATGCCGAGCCCATACGCGGGCCCCAGCAACCACGCGACGTCGTTGGTGCGCCGCCGATGCCGGCCGGTCGAGGCCGCTGGTGCAAGCACGCGCCTCAGCTTGCCGACGGTATCGACGGCAGCCAGCGTGAGAATCGGCATGAACGGCGCGGAGTACTGATGGGTGAGCGTCCAGTGGTTGGGGTTGGTCGAGAGCAACCGCTCGGCGAGTAGCGGCACCGCGAGCAAGACGAACGACGACCCGAGGGAGGCGAATCCGAGCGGGCCGAACAACCAGCTCAGCAGCCGGATCTTGCCGTGCGGATTCATCGCCAGATGCAATGTCGCCAGCGGGTGCCGCACGATGTGCCACAACGCCGACGACGGATTCGGGCCAAGCGACGCGTAGTAATCCCAGTAATAGCCCGACTTTCCGCCGAACGCCGGGATCAGCACCTTGTCGGCCACGACCGTCAGCGCAATACCGATGACGGCGATCACACCGGCTAGCCACCAGTTCTTGAGACGGAAGCCGACGACGAGCCCGAACGCGGCTACCACCAGGCCGAAGTCTTCCTTCACCAGCAACAGCAGACCCGCGGCGATCAGTGCGGCGCGCAACCGGCCGGCGTCCAATCGTTCGAGGGCAATCGCGAGGAGTGGCACGGCGAACGCGACCTCGTGGAAGTCGGCAGCCATCGCCGCTTGCAATCCCCAGGCCAATGCGTACGCGAGGGTGATCAGGTAAGCCGCCGTGCGACCAAGCTTGCGCCGACTAAACAGCCACACGAACGGCAAGGACGACGCGATCAGCAGGCCCTGCACCACGAGCAGCGTGGTGGCGTGTGGAAAGACGCGGTAAATCGGCGCAACCAGCGCGACGATGGGCGAGAAATGGTCGCCCAGAATGGAAAAGCGCGTGCCGAACCCGTTGTGCACGCCCTTCATCAACGAGACCGGCGCGTGCAGGTGCGCGTAACCGCGGATCGCCTGATCGAAGATGCCGAGGTCGTATCCGGCGGTTTGAAAGTGCCGCTGCTGCTCGACCTCGAACACGGTGTACAGCGCGGCGGCCGCGGTTGTGACGACGCCAACGCCGATGACGTCGGGGCGATTCTCGGCGGGGAGGTGAAAGCGGCCGGCGGTGGCGTCGTCGGTCATGGTCGAGCTCAGGCGAGCGAGACCTTGCTGTGGTCGCCCAACATCAGCCGGTGCGCGCGCGGCATCGCGGTTGACTGCGAGACCTCGACCTCTTTGCCGATGAGCGAATCCTCGATGCGGCTCACACCGACGATCGTGGTGAACTCGAGCACGATCGAGTGTTCGACTTCGGTCGAGTCGATCAGGCAGTCGTGATAGATCGACGTGAACGGGCCGACGTAGCTGTTCACGATGCGGGTGCCGCGGCCGATGATGGCCGGCCCACGCACTGTGGATCGTTCGATCGACGCGCCCTCTTCGATGATGACGCGACCGATCACGCGGCTCACGTCGTCGACCGTGCCGCTGCATTGCGGTTCGACCGACTCGAGCACCTTGCGGTTGCACTCCAGCATGTCTTCGAGTCGACCAGTGTCTTTCCAGTACCCGGTGACGAGGTGCGGCCGCACGTCTTTGCCGCTGTCGACCAGCCACTGAATGGCATCGGTGATCTCGAGTTCGCCGCGATGGCTCGGCTTGATGGCCGCAACAGCTTCGTGAATGGTCGGCGCGAACATGTAAACCCCGACGAGGGCAAGGTCGCTACGCGGCTCGGCCGGCTTCTCGACCAGCCGGACGACGCGACCTTCGGCGTCGAGTTCGGCGATACCGAACTGCTGCGGATTGTCGACGCGGGTCAGCAGAATCTGCGCGTCGGCGCCACCGCGCTTGAACTCATCGACCAGATCGGTGATGCCACCGATGATGAAGTTGTCGCCGAGGTACATGACGAAGTCGTCGTCGCCCAGGAACTCACGGGCGATCAGCACGCAATGCGCCAGACCGAGGGGCGCGTCTTGCGGGATGTAGGTCGCCTTGATGCCGAGCGCCGAACCGTCGCCGACCGCCGCCTCGATCTCAGCCCGCGTATCGCCCACGATGATGCCGACGTCGGTGATGCCGGCGTCTCGGATCGCCTCAAGGCCGTAGAACAGCACCGGCTTGTTGGCGACCGGCACCAGTTGCTTGGCCGAGGTGTGTGTGATCGGTCGCAGCCGGGTGCCCGCGCCGCCGGACAGAACCAGTGCCTTCATGCCGCGAGAGGCTACCCGGTCAGCCTGAGTGCGGCCGATCTGGGCGCCGCGTCGATCCCGCCTTCGTCGCCGCCTCCCGGTTAGCCTCGAGGTTGAGCACCGCGTCCACCTGCAGGGAGACCAGCCTTCCGTGTCAGACCCGCTCGTCCTGCCGCCTGAACTCGACCCGCGCGGCCCTCGGCGTCCGCCCAAGCGGCCTCGGGACGCTGAAGGGCGAACGCTCGGCCCGCTCGGCATTACCGCCGCGGTGTTGTCGGTCTGCGTCTTGGCGGCGAGCGGCTTTCTCTACAACCGCTACCTGCACTACAACCACAACCTCTCGCGCATCAACGGCGCGATCACCAAGACGGGCGGCGCGCAAGCGACGGCCGGGGCCGAAAACGTGCTGCTGGTCGGGTCGGACAGCCGGGTGGGCACCGGCGACCAATTCGCCCAGGCGCCGAAGGGGCAGGAGCAGGTCGACGGTCAGCGGTCCGACACGGTGATCCTCGCCCACCTGGCGAAGGGCAACCAGCAGGCCACCTTGGTCTCGCTGCCGCGCGATTCGTGGGTCAACATCCCCGCCTATACCGACGCCAAAGGCACCGCGCACCCGGCGCACGACGACAAGCTCAACGCCGCCTTCTCACTCGGCGGCGCGGCGCTGCTGGTCGCGACCGTGCAGCAACTCAGCGGCATTCACGTCGACCACTACGTCGAGATCGATTTCGCCGGCTTCCAAAACATGGTGTCGTCACTCGGCGGCGTCGACATCTGCCTCACCAGGCCGGCGCACGACGTGCAGACCGGCCTCAACCTGACCGCCGGCGACCACCACCTCGATGGGCCGACCGCACTCGCCTTCGTGCGGCAGCGGTACGGCTTGCCGCTCGGCGATATCGACCGCATCAAGCGGCAGCAACAGTTCTTGGGCTCGATGGTGCGCAAGGTCGAGAGCGCCGGCACGCTCGCGAACCCCATCAAGCTGAACGACTTTCTCGACGCTCTTACGAAATCGATCAGCGTCGACTCGAGCATGAACCTCGGCGACATGACCAAGCTCGCCCTCAAACTCAAAGGTCTCGGCAGCGGCAACGTCACCCTGACGACGATGCCGTTGTTGGGTTTCAGCAAACAAAACGGAGTCGACGTTGACGATGTCGACGTCCCGAAGAAAGACGCGCTGTTCGCCTCCTTAATAGCGGACGCCGGAGCAGCGGTCGCATCGCCGCCAGCCGTCGCGGCCGGTGCTACTCCAACTGCCCTGACGGTCGCCGTCGGGGCTGTGCAGGTACAGGTGTTCAACGGCGCTGGCGTCGCGGGACTCGCCCGCCGGACGGCGTCCGATCTGACCAAGCTCGGCTATCACGTCGTAGGTGCTCCCGCCGATCGTGGCAGTGGCGCGACCGCCTCGCTGATCGAGTACGGACCTACGCAGGCAGGGGCCGCGCAGACCCTGCTGGCGTCGGTGCCCGGGGCGACCTTGCGACCCAACGCCCAGCTGAGCAGCACGATCGAACTGATCGTCGGAGCGTCTTACACGGGCGCAAAACCGCCGGGCGCGACCCAAGTCACCGGCAACGGTACGAACCCGGCAGGTGCCGCGACGACCGCGGCGAATGTGTCCTGCACCGCCTGACCGGGAACCAAGGCCGCGCGGTCGGCCGTTACGATAGGGCGCGGTCACCTGCCGATATGCCCCTACCGACACGGCCGACTAATCAGGAGATTCCGGCAGATGCCTTTCCCGACAGGTCGGCGCAAGCTTCTCGACCCGGCCGGCGAGCAGGCGAGCTACGAGCACGCGCAGCGACGCACTCGCGTCATCGGGCGCATCGTCGTGAGCTTGCTGGCGCTCGTCGTCATGGCCGCCGGCGCGGGCGGCATCGTCTACAAGAACATCATCGACCGGGTCAAAGTGACCGCGCCGATCGACAAGGTGCTGGCCAACGACACCCGGCCGACCAAGCCGGCCGCGAATGCGACCGCGGCTGCTGGCGGCGGTGGCGGCAGTGGCAGCACTGGCGAGAACATCCTGATTCTCGGCGTGGACAGCCGGCTGGGCGAGAACAGCAATTTTCAGGTCACCTCCGGGCCCAAGCAGACCGAGACGCTGTCCGACACCTCGATCCTCGCGCACCTGTCGAGCGACGGTAAGCACGTCACGCTGGTGAGCATTCCTCGTGACTCCGTCGTAGCCATTCCGGCGTGCAAGAAGGTCGATGCTTCGGGCAATGCGATTCTCAACTCGGCCGGCCAGCCCGAATTCACCAAGCCGATCACCGCGTTGTTCAACGAAGCGGTGCAGCTCGGTGGGGCGTATTGCGCGGCGCAGACGCTCGAGAGCCTGACGCAAGTTCGCATCGACCACTACCTCGAGATCGACTTCACCGGCGTGATCAAGATGTCGAACGCGCTCGGCGGCGTGCCATTGACGATGTGCGAGCCGATTCGCGACGCCAACACCGGGTTGAACCTGCCGGCCGGCCCGGTGAACCTCAAGGGTCAAACCGCGCTCGCGTTCGTGCGCGCCCGTAAGGGCCTCACCGGCGGTGACGACCTGCACCGAATTCAGCGCCAGCAACAGTTCATGGCCTCGATGGCCCGCAAGGCCTTGGCCTCGTCGTCGCTGTTCAACCTGCCGTCGATGACCACCTTCTACGGCGACGTCGCCGGCTCGCTCACCACCGACATCGGTCACTCCGATCTCATCAACTTGGCGTTGCGCTACCGGCACCTCGATACCAACAACATCGTGTTCGTCACGGTGCCGACATATCCAGCGCCGAAGGGCGACACGTTCTTCGAGCACCTCTACTGGAGCTCCGACGAAGCGAAGGCGCTCTTCACCTACATCGCCGGCGACCGGGCCTTGCCGGTCGTGACGACGAGCGGCACGAGCGTCGGCAGCATCACAGTCCCGCCGTCCCAGGTATCGGTGCGCGTACTCAACGGCACATCGACCGACAACCTGGCGCATCAGGTCGGCGATGAACTGATTGCGGCCGGCTTCAAGGTCGTGTCGGTTGGCAGCGCCGCGATCGTGCCGGTGGCGAAGACGTCGATCATCTATCGCGCCGACCACACCAGCTCAGAACAAACGCTGGCCGCGGCCGTCGCGCTCGCACCACTGGCCACCACCGATGCGAGCGCCGGCTCGATCTTGACGCTCACGATCGGCCAGGATTGGTCGGGTCTGGCGACTCCGTCGGCCTCCGCCGGGGCGAGCGCACCGGTCAGCCCGGAAGCGAGCGCCGCCGCCGGCCTGAAGGCCACCAGCGCGACGGTGTCGACCTGCGTCCAGGGCTGAGTTCCAGTTCCAGTCTCCGCCTATCTCACTGAGGGGGTGCCGTGACGCAGTTCACTCCGCCCTTGGTCTCACCCGTTGTACCGACAGTTCATCGATACGTTCTGCTGAACGTGCTCTGGGTCGTGCTGTCTGGGTTCTGGCTGATGCTGGGTTACGTGGTGGCGGGCCTCGTCATGTGCGTGTTCATCATCACCATTCCGTTCGGGATCGCATCCTTCCGGCTCGCCGGTTACGTGCTGTGGCCATTCGGGAGAACCGTCGCCAGAAAACCCACAGCAGGAGTGGCCTCTGCCATCGGTAACCTCATCTGGTTCGTGTTCGCCGGCGTCTGGATGGCGATCGCGCATGTGCTCTTGGGCGTGCTGCTGTGTCTGACAATCATCGGCATCCCCCTCGGCCTCGGGAACTTCAAACTCGCCGCGGTTGCTATCGCGCCACTGGGTAAGGACATCGTGTCGACGGCGGACCCGCGGGCAACAAGGATCTTTTGATGTCCAGCCGTGGAGTCGGTGCAGAGGCCCCATGACCGCAACGCGGGCGCCGGTACCCTTTGAGGTGTACCAACCTGGCGTGTACCTCCATGGCACCAAGGCTGAGCTCGCGATTGGCGAGCTACTGGCGCCGGGCTGGGAGTCGAATTTCGAGCGTGGTCGGGTCATGAACTACATCTACTTCACCGCGACGCTCGACGCGGCGACGTGGGGCGCCGAACTCGCTGCTGGCGACGGTCGAGGGCGGATCTACATCGTTGAGCCGACGGGCGGTTTTGAGGACGATCCGAACCTGACCGACAAGAAGTTCCCTGGCAATCCGACGCAGTCATTCCGCAGCCTTGAGCCGATTCGAGTTGTCGGCGAGCTGCTGGACTGGGTCGGTCATCCGCCCGCGGCCCTGACTGCGATGCGTGAGGGCGTGGCCGCCGCCATGCGTCGAAGCAGCGCGATCGAGAATTGAGCAATCGTCGAAGCCGGGCTGCCTTCGGGGCAACCGCGCACTATCAGCGGCAGATTAGTGCGTTGTTGGTTCGGTCTGGATGGCGGAAGCTGGTTCAGCGCCGCCGCATTTCCGCCGCGCCGCACCTAACCTGTCGGGGACCCCGCCGGTAGCCGACCCAGGCCAGCCGCCCATTGGTTGATCTCGACCTCGGACTTTCGCACATCGCCTCATCTTGCTGCCGTACTCACGAAGGGTTGAGCAGGGCATAGCCAGCTAACCCTTCATGATCATGGACGCCGGGCGGCGAGCACTCGTCGGGACGCGGGCTAGTGGCCGCCGTGCTCGCGTTCACGTGAACGCATGATCGCCTCGCGCCGGGCCAGCCGGGTGCCACGGCGGATCTCGGCCTCACGGAATCGGCGCCGATCCTCGTCGTTTTCTGGCATGACCGGCGGGATCACCCGAGGGTGCTCGAGGTCATCGATCGCAACGAAGACGAGGTAGGCCGACGCGACATGGCGAGCGGAGTCGCCGCCCTGGTTCCAGGGTTGCGCGGTCACCCGCACCCCGATTTCGCACGAGGTTCGGCCGGTCCAGTTCACCTGTGCGTCACAGGTCACGATGTCGCCGACGTGCACCGGCACGACGAACTGGAGCTCGTCGACCACCGCCGTCACCGCGCGGCCGCCGCTGTGCCGCGACGCGACCACACCAGCCGCCTCGTCGACCAGCCGCATGATGGCGCCACCGTGCACGTTGCCGTACAGGTTCGCGTTGAGCGAGTCGACGACCCGGCTCAGCCGAATCCGCGACTCGCTGGTCGGCACTCCGCGCATCTGATCGCGGCCGACCTCGAACGCCGGTTCGTCCGCCGCGTCGAGCGTGCTCGACCCGCGTCTCAACGGCTTGCGGGGCTCGGCCATGAGTCGATCATCCCACCCCGTGGATCTACGCCCGCCTGCGGAGCTCGCGTGCGATCACGATGCGCTGAATCTGGTTGGTGCCCTCATAGATCTGGGTCACCTTCGCGTCGCGCATCATGCGCTCCACCGGGTAGTCCTTCACGTAGCCCGCCCCGCCGAACAGCTGCACCGCATCGACCGTGACGGCCATCGCGATGTCAGAGGCAAAGCACTTCGCCGCTGCCCCGAAATAACTCAGGTCGGACGACGACAGCTGCGACTTCGCTGCGGCCGTGTACGTCAGCGCCCGCGCGGCTTCAATCTTCATGGCCATGTCGGCGAGCATGAACTGCACGCCTTGGAAGTCGCCGACGGGCGCACCGAACTGTTTGCGCTGGCCCGTATAGGAAACTGCGGCGTCGAGCGCCCCCTGCGCGATGCCGACGGCCTGCGCAGCGATCGTCACCCTGGTGTGGTCGAGCGCGCCCAATGCAGTCGACAGCCCGGTGCCTTCGTCGCCGATCATTCGCCAGCCCGGAATGCGGCAGGCGTCGAAATAAAGCTCGCGCGTCGGTGACCCCTTCACGCCCAACTTGCGTTCAGGCGCTCCGAAAGTGAACCCCGCGTCGTCCTTCTCGATGACGAACGCCGAGATGCCACGCGAACCTGACGACGGATCGGTGACCGCCAACACCGTGTAGTACAGGGATTCGCCGGCGCCGCTGATCCAGCGTTTGGTGCCGGTGACGATCCAATCGTCGCCGTCGCGAACCGCACGCGTCGTCATCGCCGCCGCATCGCTGCCCGACTCGGGTTCGGTCAGCGCGTAGGAGAACATCGCCTCGCCGCGAGCAACCGGCGGCAGGTAGCGCGCGCACAACTCCTCCGACCCGACCATGAGCAGTGGCAACGTTGCCAGCTTGTTCACGGCCGGAATCAACGAGGAGGCCGCGCACGCACGTGCGACCTCTTCAACAATGATGACGGTGGCGAGTGCGTCAGCGCCGGTGCCGCCGTATTCGAGCGGAATGTGCGGCGCGTTGAAGCCCGACTGCGCGAGCGCGGCATGCACGTCCCACGGAAATTCGGCGCTCTCATCGACAGCGGCAGCCCGCGGCGCGATGCGCGCGTCGGCGAGCGCACGCACACTCGCCCGTAGCTCGTCGTACTCCGCTGGCAGTGCAAAAGCCTCGATGGTTCCTCCTGCCCTCGTCTTTGATCGTAGGCGCAAATTGTCCGCCCCCACTTTTGTACCAATACACGCTGGTCTACCAATGCAGGCGTGCGCCAATCTCAACCACGGCTGTCGAGTTACCATCGAAGGAATCAATCTGACCAGCACGGCCTGACCTTGCTGTCGTCGTGACTCACGCGCGCCAACGCGCGCCCCGTTTCGAAGGAGCCCTGTGGCTTTGCGACTCAGCGTCATCGGCACCGGATATCTCGGTGCCACCCACGCCGCCTGCATGGCAGAACTGGGCTTCGAAGTCATCGGCTACGACGTCGATGAGGCCAAAATCGAGCTGCTGCGGTCGGGTCGGGTGCCGTTCTTCGAGCCCGAGCTTCCCGAGCTGGTCACCAAGCAACTTGAGGCCGGCCGCTTGCGCTTCACCACCGACATTGCCGAAGTGGCCGAGTTCGCCGACGTCCACTTCATCTGCGTGGGCACGCCGCAGGTGAAAGACGGGTTCGCCGCCGACCTCACATACGTCTACGCAGCGCTCGAGTCGCTGGCGCCGTTGCTCACCCGTGATGCGCTCGTCGTGGGCAAGTCGACGGTGCCGTCGGGCACGGCGGTAGCGCTCGCCACCCGATTGGCCGAACTGGCCCCTGGCGGCGACAGCGTCGAACTCGCCTGGAACCCCGAGTTCTTGCGCGAGGGTTTCGCGGTCAAAGACACGCTGCGCCCCGAGCGACTGGTGATCGGCGTCGAATCAGCGCGGGCCGAGAAGATTCTGCGCGAAGTATGGGCGCCCCTCACCGACGCAGGCATCCCGCTGATCGTCACCGACTTTGCCACCGCCGAACTGGTGAAGGTGGCCGCGAACTCGTTCCTCGCAACGAAGATCTCGTTCATTAACGCGATGGCGGAGATCTGCGAGACCACCGGCGCCGACGTCACCCAGCTGGCCGCTGCGCTCGCCCTCGATACCCGTATCGGTGGCCGTTTCTTGCACGCCGGCCTCGGCTTCGGCGGCGGGTGCTTGCCGAAGGACATCCGCGCGTTCATGGCGCGGGCCGAGGAATTGGGCGTCGACCAGGCAGTGGGATTCCTGCGTGAGGTCGACGCCATCAACCAGCGTCGCCGCGCCCGCATGGTCGATCTCGCCCGCGAGCAAGTCGGCGGCGACTTCACCGACAAGCGCATCGGCGTACTTGGTGCCGCATTCAAACCCAACAGCGACGACACCAGAGACTCGCCCGCACTCGATGTGGCCGCCTCCATTCACCGCGAAGGCGGAGTGGTCAGCGTCTACGACCCCGAGGCCATGCCGAACGCGAGAATGCGTTACCCCGACCTGACCTACGCATCGTCGACCGTCGCCGCGTGCACCGACGCAGACGTCGTGCTGCACCTCACCGAATGGCGCGAGTTCCGCGACCTCGACCCGTCGATCTTGTCGGCGGTCGTCGCCAACAAGCACATCGTCGACGGCCGCAACGCGCTCGACCCAGCCCGCTGGCGCGCCGCCGGCTGGACCTACCGCGCACTCGGCCGGCCGTAGCAAAGGTTTCGCTGCGACGGGTTGCGGACCCGTCCCGCGGGTAGCTTCGACCACATGACGGACGCCGACTCCTACCGCGAACCGGATGTCATCGGGCGGCTGCTGGCTGACACCACGGTCTGGGCCGTGGTTGGCCTGGGCGCCGACCCCGACCGGGCCGCCTATCACGTGGCCGAGCTGCTGCAGACCCGTGGGAAGCGGATCGTGCCCGTACACCCGCGGGCCGAAGAGGTGCTCGGCGAGACCGGATACGCCACCCTCGCTGAGATCCCGTTTGCCGTCGATGTCGTCGACATCTTCCGCCGCTCGA
>OLLJ01000211.1_pt1 | contig 19321 bp, 18 predicted proteins | sample 1604521 | NCBI WGS metagenome assembly OLLJ01 (sample SAMEA104055714, study PRJEB20765) | soil metagenome | isolation source: soil
ATCAGATCGCCCAGGTTGCCGGTACGAAGTCGTTCGCGACTGAGATCGTCGAGCCATACGGCCACGCCGGCTGCTGACAACTGGGCGAGTGCGTCGGTCATCGTGCCCTTCTTTCTACGAGCGCATCGTTTGATAGCGCGGTGATCGTCGACGAGCGGTGCTTAGTTGCCGGTCGTGCTGCCTTTGGTCCCGCCGACCTTGGAAAGGCTCGAGTGCACCGCCGCGACCAGACGATCTGCGGTGATGCCGAATTGTTCGAACAGAATCGCCGCCGGCGCGCTCGCGCCGTAGTGGTCGAGGCCGAGCATCTCACCGTGGTCGCCGACGAAGTCGCGCCAACCCATCGTCACGGCCGCCTCGACTGACGCGCGAACGCGCACGTCCGGTGGCAGCACCAGTTGGCGATAAGCGGGCTCTTGCTCCATGAACCATTCTTGGCACGGCATCGAGACAACCCGCGTCGGCATGCCTTGCGCTTCCAGCGTTTCGCGGGCAGCCAACGCAATAGACACCTCGCTGCCCGTTGCGATGATGATGGCCTCGGGCTTGCCTGAACTCGCCTCGGCCAACACGTACGCGCCCTTGGAGACACCCTCGGCGGATGCCAGCACGCTGCGGTCGACGATCGGCAAGTTTTGCCGGCTCAAAATGAGCCCAGCCGGCCGATCGGTGTGCCCAAGAATGGTGCGCCACGCGACCGCGGTCTCATTTGCATCGCCCGGCCGCACCACATCGAGACCGGGAATCGCGCGCAGCGCGGCGAGATGTTCGATCGGCTGATGCGTCGGACCGTCTTCACCCAAGCCGATCGAGTCGTGGGTCCACACGTAGGTGACCGGCAACTTCATGATGGCGGCGAGTCGAACCGCGCCGCGCATGTAGTCGCTGAAGGTGAGGAACGTGCCGCCATACGGGCGGGTGCCGCCGTGCAATGCAATGCCGTTCAGGATGGCGCCCATCGCATGCTCGCGGATGCCGAAGTGCAGCACCCGGCCGTACGGGCCACCCGAAAAAGCCTTGCTCTGGCGGTCTTCTGGCAGGAACGACGGTTGCCCTTCGGGGGTGGTGTTGTTGCTCTCGGCCAGGTCGGCCGATCCACCCCACAGCTCGGGCAGCAGCGGGGCGATGGCGGTCAATACCTTGCCGGACGCCGCCCGCGTGGCGAGCCCTTTCTCGCTCGGCACGAAAACCGGAAGGGCGTTCTCCCAGCCGTCAGGTAGCCGCCGCCGGGACATGCGGTCGAGCAGCGCGACGCCTTTGGGGTTGGCGGCTGCCCAAGCGTCGTAGCCGGTCTGCCAAGCGGAACGAAGTGCTTGACCGCGCGCGATCACTTCGCGTGCGTGGTCCAACACGTCAGCGGGCACATCGAACTTCTTCGTTGGATCCATGCCCATGACGGTCTTGGTGGCGGCGACTTCGTCGGCGCCAAGCGCCGACCCGTGCGCCTTGCCGGTGTTTTGTTTGTTCGGCGCCGGCCAGCCGATGATCGTGCGCAGCGCAATGAACGACGGCCGATCGGTCACCCTCTGTGCCGCTAGAAATGCGCCGTTGAGCGCGCGGACGTTCTCGTCGTACGAGCCGTCGTCATCGAGCCAGTTGACTCGCTGTGTGTGCCAGCCGTACGCCTCGTACCGAGCGACGGTGTCTTCGGTGAAGGCGATGTTGGTGTCGTCTTCGATCGAGATGTGGTTGTCGTCCCACAGCAAGGTGAGACTGCCCAGGCGTTGGGTGCCGGCAATGCTCGACGCTTCGCCGCTCACGCCTTCCTCGAGATCGCCGTCGGAGGCGAAGCAGTAGATGTGGTGGTCGAACGGACTCTCTCCGGGCGCTGCATCGGGGTCGAGCAAACCGCGTTCGCGACGGGCCGCCATTGCCATGCCGACCGCGTTGCCGACACCTTGCCCGAGCGGGCCGGTCGTCGTTTCGACGCCGAGGGTGTGCCCATGTTCAGGGTGGCCCGGCGTCAGGCTGCCCCATTGACGCAGGTGGCTGATGTCTTCGAGGGTCAACCCGTAGCCGGACAAGTACAGCTGCAGGTAGAGCGTCAGACTCGAGTGACCGCACGATAGAACGAACCGGTCGCGGCCAGGCCAGGCGGGTTCGGCCGGGTCGTGTCGTAAGAGCCGTTGAAAAAGTAGATACGCGGCCGGAGCCAGACTCATCGCGGTGCCAGGGTGACCCGACCCGGCCGCCTCGACGGCGTCCATCGCCAGCGCTCTGACGACATCGACGGCCTTCCCATCGAGGTCTGACCACTCAAGTGCCGGCGTTCGGCCATGTGTCTGGGATGCGGTCACCGCTTCGTCACAGCTCCTCTTGACAGGCCCGGCAGATGCCCGGGCCAAAGGCCTAAGCATCACCGAGCAAGATCTCAAATGTCAGCCTATCGATGCCGTCGCGCAAGCCCCACGAGCGTTGATGCGCGCGACCGCTCGGTAGGATGACCGGTGCAGTCCGCACTCGTCTGCCCGTACCTCCACACTTCTGTTCCCGTACCCCGCCACACTCCTGTTCGTGTACCCCTCACACTCCTGTTCCGGTACCCGGAGGCAGGCCTTGCGAAAGCTGAGTTTCGTGTCGCGGTTCGTGCGTCCGGCAGCGCTTCAGGTGCGCCAATGACGGTCGCGGCGCCGGCGCGTTCGGGGCTCGCGATTGACAGCCGCCGGCCGCTTCGCCAGCTGGTCGGCGCCTACATCGCCTTGACGAAGCCGCGCATCATCGAGCTGCTGCTGGTCACGACCGTCCCGGCCATGATCTTGGCCCGGCGTGGCATGCCGTCGCTGTGGCTGGTGGTCGCCACCTTGGTCGGCGGCACGTTCGCCGCCGGCAGTGCGAACACCATCAACTGCTACGTCGATCGCGACATCGACAAAATCATGCGCCGGACGTCGCGTCGTCCGCTTGCTCGTGCGTTGGTGCGCCCGGTCGAGGCACTACGGTTTGGCATCGCGCTGGGCGTCGGTGCGACGCTGCTGCTCGGGTTCACGGTCAACTGGCCATCGGCCCTGCTCGCTGACGCCGCCATCTTGTTCTACGTCTTCGTCTACACCGTCGGCCTCAAGCGCCGCACACCGTCGAACATCGTGATCGGCGGCGCCGCCGGATGTTTCCCCGTGTTGATCGGCTGGTCAGCGGTCACCGGGGGAGTGGGCTGGCCGGCCGTCGTCCTCTTCGGTGTGATCTTCGCTTGGACACCGCCGCACTTCTGGGCGCTGGCCATGCGATTTCGCGACGACTATGCCGTCGCCGGCGTGCCGATGCTCCCGGTTGTCGCCAGCGCGCGCACGGTGGCTCGCAAGATTGTCGGCTACTCCTACCTGATGGTCGCGGTGTCGCTCCTGTTGGTGCCGGTCGGCCACGCCGGCCTGCCCTACCTAGCGGTCGCTGCCGTGCTCGGCGCGTGGTTCCTGGTCGAAGCGCATCGCCTCTCGGCCCGTGCGCGCGCAGGCGTCGACCCGAAGCCGATGCGGCTCTTCCACCTGTCGATTACCTACTTGACGTTGCTTTTTTCGGCGATTGCGATCGGGCAACTCATTCGCTAGTGCTCGCGGTCAGCTCGCGCGGCGTGACCAGGCGTCGACGGGGTCTTGGAGCAGCGCGTCGAAGGCCAACTCGGCGGCGCCGAGCAGAGTCGAATCCTCGCCCAGGCCGGGCTGGAGCAACTGCACGCCGGCCCGGGCGGCGAAGCTCGACATCGACTCCATTTGCGACCTGATCAGATCGCCGGTGAGAAAGAACAGCGACGACAGCGGACCGCCGAGGATCACCGCATCGGGGTTCAAGATGTTCACCAGGCTGGTGAGCCCGCGGGCCACCCACACGGCGATGTTCTGGAGACCTTCGAGTGCGCGCGCCTCACCGTGCTTGGCCGCATCGAAGACCTCGAGAAGTGCGGCCCGCCCGCCTCCGGCCTGGCGCCCGCACGCGACGAGCACGGCGTCCTCGCCGGCTTCGGTCTCGAAGCAGCCGCTGCTGCCGCACCGGCAGCGCCGCCCACCAGGGTTGACCATCATGTGCCCGAGTTCGCCGGCGAAGCCCTGCGCGCCCGTGACGATGCGCCCTTCGACCACAATGCCGCCGCCGATACCGACCTCGCTGGAGAGGTAGATGAGGTTGGCGATGCCACGCCCTGCACCGCGTACGTGCTCGGCCAGCGCTCCGAGATCGCCGTCGTTGCCGACGTTGATGAGCACCGGCGCATCAAGCCGCTCGGTCAGAAGCTTTGCGAACGGCACCCCGCGCCAGCCGAGGTTCGGCGCGAATTCGACGAATCCATCAGCGCGGCGGATGGCGCCGGCGACCCCGACGCCCACGCCGGCCAGCCAGGCAGACGGGCCGACGGCGGCCTGGAGTTCGCGGAACTCGACGGCGAGCCGATCGACGACTGCCTCGTGGTCTACTCCCGGGCCGGGCAGCCGGTACTCCGCCCTTGCGTTGATCATTCCGCCGAGACCAACGGCGGCGACGGTGACCGTGTCGACCCCGATGTTCGCCGCCAGCACATACGCGGTGTCGGTTCGGGGTCCGACGACATGCGAGGGGCGGCCGGCTCGCGCGCTCGTTTCTGGAATCGTCTCGACGACCAGGCCGGCGTCGGACAGCTCCTCGACAAGCACCTTGATCGTGCTCCGATTCAGACCCATGCGAGTGGTCAGCTCGGCGCGCGACAGCTCACCGTGCACGTGGATCTGCCGCAGGAGCGTGCTGACGTTCAGCCGCCGAATCTCGTCCTGCGTCGCTCCCGATGGAGCCACCATGTGTGTCAGCACCCTGAGGTCATCGTGAGCAGTTTCAGGTTTGCGACTTTTCCCGTTCGGGCCGACGTGTCACGTAGGTCTCCGGGTTCGGGACAGGGCGTCGACTGCCGCGGCCACCAGGAGGAACCCGCCAGTGATGACGTATTGGTAGGAGGCCCCGACGTTGGGATGGAGTTGCAGGCCGTTCGGGATAATTGTGATGACGAGGCCGCCGAGCACGGCGTCGCGGACGCGACCGCGACCACCGAACAGCGACGTCCCGCCTACGACAGCTGCGCCGACTGCAAACAGCAGCGTGTTGCCGCCACCGGCGTCGGCCGGTACGCCGCCTTGTTTTGAGGCAAGGACGACGCCGCCGATTGCGGCCAAGGTCGAGGAGATGCCGAACGCCGCAATGCGCATGCGGGGGACGTCGATACCCGCACGTCGGGCTGCCTCGGCGTTGCCGCCCGATGCATAGAGGTGACGACCGAAGGTCGTCTTGCTGAGCAACAACGTCATCGCGACGAGGACGATGAGGATCAAAAGCACCACCCACGGGAGGCCGCGGATGATGAGCCCCTTGTTCGGGTTTCGGTTCTTGTTAAGGAAGAAGACTGAAAAGGCGCCGAGCACGGCGAGGATTACGAACCGGCCGACAACAATGCTGACCGGCTGGGCGGAAAGCTGTTGAGCGCGTCGCTTGATCGACGTATAGAGCGTGAACGCGCCGTAGCCGCCGACGAAGACGATCAAGACGACCCAACTCCACAGCGGCGAGATATTCGTGTTCTCGAGCGCGTTGATGGTCTTGAACCGCTGGGTCGGAAAGGAGTTCCCGGCGCCGAGGAATTGGATCAGCACGCCTTGCCACGCAAGAAAAAGTGCAAGAGTGACGACGAATGACGGGATGCCGACCCGGGCTCTCAAGAAGCCAGTCAAGATTCCGATCGAGGTGCCGGTCGTGACAGCCAGCAGCATCGCGAGGACCTGGCTACTGCCGATGTGGGTGACCAGAATGACCCCCCCGAAGACGATCGCGAGCACGCCTGGCCATAGTCGTTCGCGAACAGCCACGACAAGGGCAAGCACCATCACGGCGATGTAAGCGCCGAACATGCCGCCCTTGAGCTGCGTTTCGAGATTGCCGTGAAAATTGACCGCGATCGCCATACCGGCTGAGGCCAATCCGGCAGCGGTACCCGCCGACAGGTCGATCTCGCCGAGGAGCAGCACGAAAACGAGACCCATGCCGATGAGGATCGTGGGTGCCGCCTGCGTCGGCAGGTTCGCCAAGTTGCCTCGGGTGAGAAAGATCTTCGTCGTCGTTGAGAAGACCAGCAGCAGCACCACCAGGCCAGCGACCGCGGGCAGCGCGCCCACTTCGCCGCTTCGAATGCTCGTCACGTACCCAAGAAAGGCGTCCTTGAGGTTCGTCGCTCCGGCATCGACGGAGAATCCTGCTTCGGTCGGGGCTACGGCGGCAGCTGTCGCGGCAGCCGTGTCTGCCAGGATGGGCGCCGGGTTTGGCGGGGTCGGTTCGGTCATGTGGTCACCTACGCGCTCTGCGCGGCTTCGGCCGGCTTCAGTCCGATGTTGCCGGTACGGCCGGCAGTGATCAGTTCGACGACTTGGGCATGGGTGATCTCGGAGGTTCTCACTTCGGCCGCGACTTTGCCCAGATACAGCGCCGTGATGCGGTCGGCAACCTTCATGACGTCGTTCATGTTGTGCGAGATCAGCACAACGCCAAGGCCGTTGGTAGCAAGGCGTCGCACGAGGTCGAGCACTTGGTCAGTCTGAGCGACACCGAGGGCCGCGGTTGGCTCGTCAAGGAGGACGACCCGGTTGTTCCAGAGAACTGCCTTTGCGATGGCGGTTGTCTGGCGTTGTCCGCCGGAGAGGGAAGAAACGACTTGCCGCACCGATTTGACCGTGCGGACAGACAACCCCGCTAGCGTCTGCCGGGCGCGCCGTTCCATCGTGCCCTCATCGAGCGTGCCCACCGAGGTGAGATTCTCCCGGCCAAGGAACATGTTCTGCACGATGTCCAGGTTGTCGCACAGGGCGAGATCTTGATACACGATCTCGATGCCGAGAGCCGAAGCGTCTCGCGGGCCGTGAATATGGACTGGCGTGCCGTCGAACAGGATCTCTCCACTGTCCATCGGGTAGATACCCGCCACGCACTTCACCAACGTCGACTTGCCGGCGCCGTTGTCGCCGACGAGCGCCATGACTTCGCCCGGGTAGACCCGGAAGTCGACACTGTGCAGGACCTGGACTGCGCCGAAACTCTTGTTGATTCCCCGCATTTCGAGAATGGGTGTACTGCTCACGCTGGCTCTCCCTCGCCTATCTCTGGGCGTTCATCTCGTGCGTTTGGTGAGAAGACTGGGGCATCGCTGGGACCAAGGCAAGAGTGACGATAGGGCCCGCGGCCCGGGCCGACGAGCAATTCGATGCGTCGGGACACGAGTCGACGGTGCCGCGGCCCAATTTGGGCCGCGGCACCGTCGAGTACTACGACGTTAGCTAACGCCGTACTTGGTGCAGAGTGCTGCGACGTCTCCGGCGCAGATGTCGGCAGCCTTCGCCTGGCCGGCCTTCACGACGTCCTGGACCTTGTCCGGCGTGATCCAAACCGGGGTCTCGAGCACCGACGGAACATCCGTGTTGGCCTGCGAGTCATGCGTCTTGCCGTTGACCAACGTCGCGTCCGGCGTCTTGCCCTGGATCAGGTCGATCGCGAGGGTCGCGGCGCCGGTCGCCTCAAGTGAGGTGTCCTTGAATACGGTGCCGCACTGGTCGCCACGCAAGACGCTCTGCAGACCAGGAACAGTCGCGTCCTGACCCGTGATCGGCGCCTTGATGCCGTGCTTCTTGAGGACGGTGATAACCGACTGGCCCATGCCGTCGTTGGCGGCGATGACGCCGTCAACCTTGCCACCGGCTGCAGTCAGCAGGTTCTCGAAGACGGTGCCGGCCTGTGCGTTGTCCCAGTTCGGGACGGCCTGCTCGCCCTTCTTGACGTACGTGCCGGCTGCGTACAACGGGTCGAGTACCCCGTCGTAGCCCTGCGCGAACAGCGTTGCGTTGTTGTCGGTCGGCGAGCCCTTGAGCTCGATAACGATCGGCTTCGCAACCTTCGCGGCGGTCATGCAGTCGACAAGGCCTTGGCCCTGAAGCTGGCCAACCTTGACGTTGTCGAACGACACGTAGAACGACGCGCCGCCGCCGAGGGTGAGGCGGTCGTAGTCGATCGTCTTGATGCCAGCCTTGGCGGCCGCGGCCTCGACCTGTGCACCCGAGGGGCTGTCGAGGTCAACGATGATGAGGACCTTCACGCCCTCCTGGATCATGCTCTGCCCGATCGAGACGAACTTGGCCTTGTCACCAAGCGCGTTCTGGATGTCGACCGTGACGTTGGCGGCAGCGAAAGCCTTCTTGAGGTTCGGCGTGTCCTGCTGTTCCCAGCGCGACGACGACTGGGTGTCGGGAAGGATGACGCCAACCTGGGCACCGCCGGCGGCCGCGGGAGTGCTCGCTGCGGGCGCGGGTGCGGCGGAGGACGATGCGGCGCTCGGAGCGGGCGCTGCACTGGTGCTGGCGGCGACGGCGGGGCTAGATGATGCAGCCGCCGGCGTCGACTTCTTGCTGCTACAGCCCGCAATGCCGAGCCCGGCTACCGCGGAAATCGCGATAAGCCTGATCGCAGTTTTGTTCATGCACGATCCCCTTTATTGGGACGGGCGCAAGGCCTGGCTGCCCTGCGTCCAGTTGGGTTGTGGCGCACAACATCAGTTGTTGTGGCGCACAACATATGCAGGTCGAGGCGCCCGGCGAAAGAGGCAACGGTCCCAAAATCGTGTTCGGAACCGATCCGTTACATGCACGTGATCATGTGACGAATCGCCATCTCGGGGTCTGGCTCAACGCTCGTTGAGCGCGAGCAGAGTCGCCGTCGCGGCGGCCGCGAGCACCGCCGCGCCGGTCACGTGCAGCTCGACCAACCCGGTGGGCAGACCGGTGAAGTACTGCGCGAACCCGATTGCCGCCTGAAACGCCAGTACGCCGACCAGCACGCGAGTCGCCGTCCGCGCGGCTGGCGGCGCGCCGACCGCGGCGGCGAAGACCGCAAGACCGATCGCGACGCCGACCAGCAGCATGACGAGGTCGGCGTGCAGTTGACTGATAGCGGCTGGCCGCAGCGGCAGTCGAACTGCTTTGGCGTCGCCGGCATGCGGGCCGCTCCCGGTGACCAGGGTGCCGACGGCGAAGACCGCGTAGGTCAACACCCACGTTGCGCCGCCGAGGCGCCGGACGAGCAGCGGCACCGCCGATGGCTCCGGAGTCGGCGTGCGCGTGTTCCACCAGAGCACCGTCGCGGCGCCGACGAGCGCCATCGACAGCAGGAAGTGGGCGCACACGACCCACGGGTTCAGGTCGGTCAGCACCGAGATGCCGCCGAGAACGGCTTGCGCCGGGACCCCGAGCAGCGTGACCCACGCCCACCATCGCACCGCCGGTCGGGCCGGCCTTTCGCGGTACGCGGCGATGAACACGGCCACCACCGCGATCATGATCACGCCCGTCAGGCCGCGGTTGGTGTTTTCGACGGCCTTATGCCATGACACCTTGCCGGTGGCGACCAGCGACCCGCCAGAACAATTCGGCCAGTCCGGGCAGCCGAGGCCTGAGTTGGTCAGGCGCACCAGCCCGCCGGTGGCCACGATCGCGATGTTGGCGACCAGCGAGGCCAACGCAAGGCGTCGCACCGTCGAGGCGGTCGGCCGCCAGCGCGCGTCGGCCCTCGCCGTCGACGCGACCGCAGATTCGGTCGTGGGAGCTGCCATAGCGCTCCGATCGTACGGCCGCGTCGGTGTCCGGCGAATGCCGCTGTACGGCGCGGCCGCGAAATAGGTAACATTGTCGTTGTGAAATCCGCAACGATCGCCGAGACCCCGGCTCCCGTGCGTCCGGCGTCCGGACATGACGACGATCGCACCCGCGATCGGGTCGCCCGGGCCCTGCATGAGCACGGTCCGCAGAGCGCCGTCGCATTGAGCGCGATCTTCGGGCTCACCCCCACGGCCGTGCGCCGGCACCTCGATGCGCTGATCGCGGCCGGGCAGGTGAGCGAGGTGGCGGAGCGCAAGGTCCGCGGCCAGCTGCGGGGTCGCGGTCGACCGGCCAGGCTATTCGCGCTCACTGACGCTGGGCAGGCCTCGTTCGGGCACGCGTACGACGACATCGCCGTGGCCGCCCTCCTCTATCTGCGGACGACGGGTGGCGAGGGTGCGGTGACAGCCTTCGCGCGGCAGCGGCTTGATGGCCTCGAAGCCCGGTATGCGGGCGCGCTGGTCGACGTGCCCGCTGATCGGCGTCCGGCTGAATTGGCCGCCGTGTTGGCCGCCGATGGATACGCCGCGTCGGCGCACGAGGCCGGCGCGGGCGTGCAGGTGTGCCAGCACCATTGCCCGATCGCGCATGTGGCCGCCGATTTCCCGCAACTGTGCGAGGCCGAGACCGAGATGTTCGGCCGATTGCTGGGCACGCATGTGCAGCGGTTGGCCACGATCGCGCACGGCGACGGCATTTGTACGACGCACATCCCGTTGGTCAAGACGGCAGCAGCTGACCAGAGTCCCAGCCCGACGACGTCCGGAGAGGTCACCGCATGACGACAATAGAGCGCCCCGAGCTCGACCAACTCGGCCGGTACAAGTTTGGCTGGTCTGACTCCGACGTTGCCGGTGCATCGGCCCGGCGCGGCCTGAACGAAGAGGTCGTGCGCGACATTTCGGCGAAGAAGAACGAACCTGCGTGGATGCTCGAGCAGCGGCTCAAGGGCCTGCGCATCTTCGAGAAGAAGCCGATGCCGCTCTGGGGTGCCGACCTGTCAGGCATCGACTTCGACAACATCAAATACTTCGTGCGCTCGACCGAGAAGCAGGCTGACAGCTGGGACGACCTGCCGGCCGACATCCGCAATACCTACGACAAGTTGGGCATTCCGGAAGCTGAGAAGCAACGGCTCATTTCGGGTGTAGCCGCCCAATACGAAAGTGAAGTGGTTTACCATAAGATTCGGGAAGATCTGGAACAACAGGGCGTATTGTTCCTCGACACCGACACGGGCCTGCGCGAGCACGAAGACCTGTTCCGCGAGTACTTCGGTTCGGTGATCCCGGCCGGCGACAACAAGTTCTCGGCGCTCAACACCGCCGTGTGGTCGGGTGGCTCGTTCATCTACGTGCCGCCGGGCATCCACGTCGACATCCCGCTGCAGGCCTACTTCCGCATCAACACCGAGAACATGGGCCAGTTCGAGCGCACGTTGATCGTCGTCGACGAGGGTTCGTACATCCACTACGTCGAAGGCTGCACGGCGCCGATCTACTCAAGCGACTCGCTGCATAGTGCGGTCGTCGAGATCATCGTGAAGAAGAACGCGCGCTGCCGCTACACGACGATTCAGAACTGGTCGAACAACGTCTACAACCTGGTCACCAAGCGGGCGGTTGCGCAGGCCGGCGCCACGATGGAGTGGATCGACGGCAACATCGGCTCGAAGGTCACCATGAAGTACCCAGCGGTCTGGCTGGTCGGCGAGTACGCGAAGGGCGAGACGCTGTCGGTCGCCTTCGCCGGCGAAGGACAACATCAAGACGCCGGGTCGAAGATGGTGCACGCAGCACCGCACACGTCGTCGACGATCATCTCGAAGTCGGTGGCGCGTGGTGGCGGTCGTACCAGCTATCGCGGTCTCGTGCAGATCATGGACGGCGCGTACGGCTCGAAGTCGACGGTCAAGTGCGATGCCCTGCTGATCGATGCTGCCAGCCGTTCTGACACTTACCCCTACGTTGACGTGCGCGAAGACGACGTCTCGATGGGCCACGAAGCCACCGTGTCGAAGGTCAGCGAAGACCAGCTCTTCTACTTGATGAGCCGCGGCATGACCGATGACGAAGCCATGGCGATGATCGTGCGCGGTTTCGTCGAGCCGATCGCGCGCGAGCTGCCGATGGAATACGCCCTCGAGCTCAACCGGTTGATCGAGCTGCAGATGGAAGGGTCTGTGGGCTGACGCATGGCTGAACTCACAACAGCGGCCGACGATCTCGAGCTTGGCGAGCTCCAGCGCGCCAGTGCCGAGATGACCGACGCGCCGGCTGCGCCCGCGGGGCACACGCACGGTCGCGGCGGCGAAGGCGGTCGGCATCTCGACCGCACTTTTTCGCGTGACCCACAGGCTTTTCCCGAACCGACGTCTCGTCAAGAACTGTGGCGGTTCGCCGCGTTGCCACGCCTCCGGCATCTGTTCGCAGCTCCGGTGGCCGATGGTCCGCTCGCCTACTCGTGGGCCGCGAGTGCGCCGGTCGACGTCGTCCCCATGTCCGACCCACGTGTTGGCGCGGTGCACACGCCCTTCGACCGGCTGTCGGCGATCGCCATGGCGAACGCTACTGAGGCGCTTGTCGTGACCGTCGCCGGCGACGTGTCCGACGCGATCGTCGTGGGAGCCAAGGGGACTGGCGGGGTCTCATACGGCCATGTGATCGTCGACGTCGCGCCGCACGCGACCGCGACCGTCGTGCTCGACCATGTCGGCAGCGCGCAGTACGCCGCCAATGTCGAAATAAAGGTCGGCGACGGCGCATCGGTCACCGTCGTCAGCATTCAAGATTGGGACGACGACGCGGTGCACGTCACCTCGCACACGGCGCTCGTCGGGCGCGATGCCCGGCTTCGCCACATCGTCATCAGCTTCGGTGGCAACGCTGTGCGAGTGACACCGGTCGTGCGATTCGCCGGGCCCGGGGGAGACGTCGAGTTGCTCGGGCTGTTCTTCGCCGACGCCGGCCAGCACATCGACAACCGGCTGCTGGTCGATCACGAAATGCCGCATTGCAAGAGCAGGGTCAACTATCGGGGCGCGTTGCAAGGCGATGGCGCCCGCTCGGTCTGGACCGGCGACGTTGTGATCAGAGCGACCGGTATCGGCACCGACACCTACGAGGTGAATCGCAACCTGCTGCTCACTGACGGCGCGCGTGCTGATTCGGTTCCGAACCTTGAGATCCTCACCGGCGAAGTCGTGGGTGCCGGCCACGCAAGCGCGACCGGGCGGTTCGACGACGAGCAACTCTTTTACCTGCAGGCACGGGGAATTCCGGCCGATCAGGCTCGCCGGCTCATCGTCCGTGGCTTCTTCGCAGATGTGATCGAACGCATTCAGGTGCCTGAGTTGGTCGAGCGCCTGCTCGCCACGGTCGACCGCGAACTCGAAGGCTCGATGACGTGACGCACCTCAATGAACCTGGTGCCACTCAACCTGTCACCACCCAACCTGTCACCACCCAATCAGGAGTTACCTCGTGAGCGCCCTTGAGATCCGTGACCTGCACGTTGTGGTCAACGCCGGCACCACCGGCGAGGCCGGCAGCACCGGTGTTGTCGAAGAATCGCGAGAGATTTTGCGCGGCGTCGACCTCACGGTGAACGCGGGCGAGACGCACGCCATCATGGGCCCGAACGGATCAGGCAAGTCGACGCTGGCCTACTCGATCGCCGGGCACCCGAAGTACACGATCACGCGTGGCACCGTGACCCTTGACGGTCACGATGTGCTCGCCATGAAGGTCGACGAGCGGGCCCGAGCCGGGCTGTTCCTCGCGATGCAGTACCCGGTCGAGGTGGCCGGCGTGTCGGTCTCCAACTTCCTGCGTACCGCCGCAACGGCGATTCGGGGCGAGTCGCCGAAGATCCGCACCTGGGCGGGCGAGGTCAAGACGGCCATGACCAAGTTGCAAATCGACGCTGCGTTCGCCGAGCGCAATGTGAACGAGGGGTTTTCGGGCGGCGAGAAGAAGCGCCACGAGATTCTGCAGCTCGAGTTGCTCAACCCGAAGTTCGCGATCCTCGACGAGACCGACTCGGGTCTCGACGTCGACGCATTGCGCGTGGTTTCCGAGGGCGTGAACAGGTTTCGTGCGCAACCCGACCGCGGTGTGCTGCTGATTACCCACTACACCCGCATCTTGCGCTACATCGAGCCTGACTTCGTGCACGTGTTCGTTGACGGTCGAATCGTCGAAGAAGGCGGCCGTGAACTTGCTGACCGTCTCGAAGCCGAAGGTTACGAGCGCTACGCCAAGACGGGCTGATGAGGCTGCTCCGATGACGCTGAACACCACGCCCTACGACGTCGATCTCGTGCGCAAGGATTTTCCGATCCTTGAGCGTCGCGTCCATGACGGCGTGCCCCTCGTGTACCTCGACAGCGCGAACACCTCGCAGAAGCCGCGGCAGGTGCTCGACGCGCTGACCGAGTTCTATGAGCAGCACAACTCCAACATCCACCGGGCCACCCATGCCCTCGGCGAAGAAGCAACCGAGGCCTACGAAGGCGCCCGGATGAAAGTGGCTGCGTTCATCGGCGCGGCTAGCCCGGATGAAGTGGTGTTCACCAAGAACTCGTCAGAGTCGCTCAATCTCGTCGCCAACGTGCTCGCCTGGGGCGCTCGTGCACTGCAGCCCGGCGATGAAGTCGTCATCACCGAGATGGAGCATCACTCCAACATCGTGCCGTGGCAGCTGCTGTGCCAGCGCACGGGCGCCACCTTGCGATGGTTCGGCGTGACCGACGACGGCCGACTCGATGTGTCGAACATCGACGACCTGATAAACCCACGCACGAAGGTGGTCTCCTTCGTGCATATCTCCAACATTCTCGGCACCCTCAACCCCGTACAGATCCTTGCCGAACGTGCGCACGCCGTCGGTGCCCTCGTCGTGCTCGACGCGTCACAGTCGGTGCCACACCTGCCGGTCGACGTCCAGGCTCTGGGTGTTGACCTGGTGGCATTCACCGGGCACAAGATGTGCGGCCCCACCGGCATTGGCGTGCTGTGGGGGCGACGCGACGTGCTCGACGAGCTGCCGCCGTTCCTGGGTGGCGGCGAGATGATCGAGACGGTCACGATGCCCGTGTCGACCTACGCCGCGTTACCGCACAAGTACGAGGCAGGCACACCGCCGATCGCCGAAGCGGTGGGGCTCGGCGCGGCGGTCGATTATCTCACCGGTATCGGCATGGATGCCGTTGCTGCACACGAGCACGAGATCACCGCGTACGCGCTCAACGCGCTCTCAACAGTGAGCGGGTTGCGTGTGTTGGGCCCGACGGAGGCGGTCGACCGCGGCGGCGCGATTTCGTTCACGGTCGCCGATGTGCACCCGCATGACGTCGCGCAGATTCTTGATGGCGACGGTGTGGCTGTGCGCGCCGGCCATCATTGCGGGCGGCCGTTGCATCAGCGGTTCGGCATCAGTGCATCGACTCGTGCGTCGTCGTACCTCTACACCACCCACGCCGAAATCGATGCGTTGATCGCCGGCGTCGAGAAGGCAAAGAGGTTCTTCGGCTGATGCAACTCGAAACGATGTACCAAGAGATCATTCTCGATCACTACCGCAAGCCCCACCACAAGGGATTGCGGCAGCCGTACGACGCGCAGGTGCATCACGTCAATCCCACGTGTGGCGACGAAATCACCTTGCGCGTGAAGCTCGACGGCGACACAGTCAGCGACGTGTCGTACGACAGCGTCGGTTGTTCGATCAGCCAAGCAAGCGCGTCGGTTCTCAGCGATTTGGTCATCGGCCGCGACGTCGACACGGCGCTGCGTGCGCACAGCGAGTTCGTGGCCCTCATGCAGAGCCGCGGCGAGGCAGTGCCCGATGAAGACGTGCTCGAAGACGCCGTTGCCTTCGTCGGCGTCTCGAAGTATCCGGCGCGGGTGAAGTGTGCGCTGCTGTCATGGATGGCCTGGAAAGACGCGGTCTTGCAAGCCCAGGGCGCGACGACGACAGACGCCGAATTGCATTCGCCGGCAGAGCAAAACTCGGCTATCCCTGCGTCTCCTCCGGAAGGCACCGAATGACCGCGACCGTCGACGACGTCAGAGAAGCCCTCTACGACGTGGTTGATCCAGAGCTCGGCATCAACGTGGTCGACCTCGGTCTCATCTACGGCCTCGCACTTGCCGACGACGGCACCGCGACCATCGACATGACCCTCACGTCGGCAGCGTGCCCACTCACCGATGTGATCGAAGACCAAACGCGCAGCGCTCTCAGCGGGTTGGTGACCGACTTCAAGATCAACTGGGTGTGGCTGCCGCCGTGGGGGCCCGACAAGATCACCGACGACGGCCGTGAACAGTTGCGCGCGATCGGGTTCAACGTCTAGCCACGATTTCGTCGGCTCGTCACTTCCACACGCTGTTTCTCTTTACCTGAAAGGCAATTCTGCGTGATCACCGCCACCGACGTTGAGATCAGCGTCGGCGCCAGGGTGTTGCTTGCCGCTGTCACGTTCCGGGTCGCCGCCGGCGATCGGATCGGGCTGGTGGGGCGCAACGGCGCGGGCAAGACGACGCTGACTAAGGTGCTCGCCGGCGAGGCGCTCCCGGCGTCCGGCACTGTCACGTCAACGGGTCAGGTCGGCTACCTCCCACAGGATCCCCGTACTGGCGACCTCGATGTGCTGGCGCGCGATCGCATCTTGTCGGCCCGCGGGCTTGATGTGGTGGTGCGCGACATGCGTGCGGCCGAGCTCGGCATGGGTAGCGACGATGATGTCGTCCGCGATGCGGCGGTGCGACGCTACGGTCGGGTCGAAGACCACTTTCACGTGCTCGGAGGCTACGCCGCCGAGTCGGAAGCCGCCTCGATCGCGGCCAGCCTCGGCTTGCCCGATCGCGTGCTCGGCCAGCCGCTCGGCACGTTGTCAGGCGGTCAACGACGACGGGTCGAGTTGGCCCGGATTCTGTTCTCCGGTGCCGAAACACTGCTGCTCGACGAGCCGACCAACCACCTCGACGCCGATTCGATCGCCTGGCTACGCGAGTTCTTGCGCACGCACAAAGGCGGTCTCGTCCTCATCAGCCACGATGTGAGTTTGCTCGAGACAACCGTGAATCGGGTCTTGCATCTTGACGCAACCCGCGCAGTACTCGACGTCTACAACGTGGGCTGGAAGGTCTACCTCGACCAGCGCGAGGCCGACGAACGACGCCGCAAGCGTGAGCGTGCGAACGCCGAACGCAAGGCCACCTCGCTCCAAGCCCAGGCCGACCGCATGCGCTACAAAGCGACGAAGGCGACGGCCGCACAGAACATGGAGAAGCGCGCCCACAAATTGCTCGCCGGCCTCGAAGACGTTCGCAAGCACGACAAGGTCGCGAAACTTCGGTTTCCCGAACCCGCACCGTGCGGCAAAGTGCCGCTGTCAGCTACCGGCTTGTCGAAGTCGTACGGATCACTCGAGGTGTTTACCGATGTCGACCTGGCGATCGACAAGGGCAGCCGCGTCGTCATCTTGGGTCTGAACGGAGCCGGCAAGACCACGCTGCTGCGCACCCTGGCTGGCGTCGAGACGGCCGACACCGGCGAAGTGCTCGCGGGCCATGGCCTCAAGCTTGGCTACTACGCGCAGGAGCACGAGACCCTCGACCCGGATGCGACTGTGCTTGCCACCATGCGAGCGTCGGCGCCGACGCTCGCCGACGTCGACCTCCGACGCGTGCTCGGCAGCTTCCTGTTTTCGGGTGACACGGTCGAGCAGCCGACACGCACCTTGTCGGGCGGCGAGAAGACTCGGCTGGCGCTGGCCAGGCTGGTCGTCTCCAGTGCCAACGTGCTGTTGCTCGACGAGCCCACGAACAACCTCGACCCGGCCAGCCGCGAAGAGGTGCTCGGTGCGCTGCGGGGGTATCGCGGCGCGATTGTGCTGGTCACCCACGATGAGGGCGCGGTCGAGGCGCTGTCTCCCGAGCGCGTGCTGCTGCTGCCCGATGGCGTCGAAGATATTTGGAGCGACGAGCTGGCCGACCTGGTCGCCTTGGCCTAGGCCCCATTGCGACAACAGGCGGGGTTTTGTTCGAGCACGACGAGGCCTGGGTAACTCTGATCTCATGCCAATGCCCAAGCGCACAGGTGTCGATGACTTCTTCGCCCAACTGAGCGACGTCCAGCGGCCGCACCTCGAGGCCCTGCGGAAGCTCAGCCACAAAGCCGATCGCCAAGCCCGCGAGGAACTGAAGTGGAATCTGCCGGTGTACGTCCGCGGGGAGAACACCAACCTGTGGATGCTGCAGAACTTCAAGAACCACTGCTCATTGCGGTTCTCGCCGCCGTTCTTCGCAACGCAGAAGGCCGCGGTTGACGCCGCCGGGTACGAGGCCGGTGCGGGCTTCATCAAGCTCCGCTATGACCGCGAGCTACCGACGAAGCTTCTGTCGGCGTTGATGCAGGCCCGGATCGAAGACTACGAAGCAACCGGCGGCAGCTAGCGGCGACAGGAGGGTCATCCCGAGGGCCTGGCCCCATCTCAGGCTCGATCGAGCACGCCAAGCACGTCGCAGACCGTGATCGTGGTGTGGATCGGCGCGTCGTGGGTAGCTCACCAGAAGGAGATCACGAGAGCACGCAGATCGGCTAGCAGACGAGCTGAGCATGAGTGATCATGGGATGAAGGCCCCCAAGCAGACAGTCCGATTGAGAAGGGGAGAAACCGTGGCCGATACTCTCAAGAAGGGCAGCCGGGTGACCGGCGGCGACCGCGATCGGCTGGCCGCCGATCTCCGCAGGAAGTACGACGGCGGAGCCAGCATCCGGACGCTGGCCGACTCGACGGGCCGGTCGTACGGCTTCGTGCATCGGCTGCTGACCGAATCCGGGACGGGGCTGCGCGGGCGTGGCGGTGCCACGCGCGGGCGGGCCAAGGCGCACTGAAACTGACGGAACGGGCCGTCAGACGCGTCGTCTAGTGTCGACGCCATGGCTGATCCACAGGTCGCGATCGCCCTCCTGCCGGCTGGGCCGGCGGCCGCGTTGGCGATGCTCCGCGGGCTAACGGACAGCTTTTCCGGAGCCGTGCGGATCCTGGTCGTTCGTGGTGAGGGCGCAGATTTCTTCTGCGGCGAGGCGGTTGGCGATGATTCTGAGCCCACCGATGTTGCCGGAACACGTGCCGAGTTCGACCAATCGATCCTGCGCAACGTGCGCCGGAACGACCTCATCAGCATCGCGGTACTTCACGGTCGCGCTACCGGCGTTGGCTTGGCCCTTGCCCTCGCCTGTGACCAACGCATCGTGACGGACGACGCCCAGCTGGCGTTTGTCGCCGACACCGGCCACCGACGGCTCGACGTCGAGGCGCTGTGTTGCCTGCGTCAACTCGTCGGTCGGGCTCCCGCCCTCGATCTGGCCCTGACCGGCCGCACATTCGGCGGCGGCGAAGCTTTCGAGCTTGGGTTGGCCAATCGTTGCGTGTCGCCAGGCGATCTCGACGCGATGGTCGACACCTGGGTCGCCGAGTTGCTGGCCATGCCGCACGCGGCGGCCACTGAGGTCAAGGCGGTGCTGTCGGCGTCCGCGCAGAGTCGGTGGGCCGACGAGCTCGCCGCCGGTCTTGAACTGGCGGCGACCGAGCCGTGACGTCGGGCCCGGGAAGTACGGCGCCCAGCTCGGCGTTGGTTGGTACAACCGGTATCGCCGACCAGGCGGCCCAA
>OLLJ01000358.1_pt1 | contig 19087 bp, 17 predicted proteins | sample 1604521 | NCBI WGS metagenome assembly OLLJ01 (sample SAMEA104055714, study PRJEB20765) | soil metagenome | isolation source: soil
ACACCACGACGCCGTTGTCGCGGGCCAGTTCATCGCCAAAGTCGCGGCACTGCCGCGTATCGGCGCCTCGGGATTCGGTCTCGGGTTGCTCTTTGCACGTGAACAGGAATGCGCACGTGCCGCGACGCGGCAGTTCGCCGAGATCTGGCCCGACGTGGTGCGGGCCAAACGGCGCCGATGGCTCACCAGCGGATAGCTGATGCCTCCGCCTCCGTAAGCGGTGACGGAGTCTCGGTGACGATTGCTGATGCGATCGAGCGCTTGACGCACGAACAGTCGTCCGCCGACGACATCGATCGGGTGCGGGTGCGGCTGCGCGACGTGGGTTGGGATCCGGAAGCCGAGTAAGCCGCGCGAAGCTAAGCGGACGGCGGGCAGTCGGGCTTTGTAGATTGTCGCTGTGCAATCGAGAACTGAGCCAACCTGGTCGGGCACCTTGCGACCGCCTGACATCGACGCTCTGCTGCCACCGAGCCTGCGTGCGACCCCGGATCGTCGAATGACCCTGCGCCGAACATGGGTCGACACCCCTGACGGCAAGTTGGCCCGCAAGGGCATTTCGCTCATGCACGTCAACGAAGGTTGGCGCGGTCACCTCGTGCTGCACGATGCAACTGGCACGACGACCGAACTCGCTGGGGCAAAGCCGCCGGTGTGGTCGGCAGATCTACCGCCGGCGACCGCACGCCAAGTCTCTGGGTTCGTCGGGCTGCGGGTGCTGATAGCGGTGCGATCAGAAGAATCGACCGCAACCGTGCTGGCGTTGCTCAATCGGGACTCGAAAACGGTCGGCCGGGTGTGGTTCGAGCATGGCCACGGTGACCGGGTGCGGTTGCAGGCACTGCGGGGCTACGAGTCGCAGACGGCGGTACTCGAAGCGGCGCTGGCGGCCGACGAGCGGCTGCAGCCACTTGCGCCGTACGAACCCAAGCGGCCGCCGATGCCGCGGCGTCCACCGATTGTCGGCACGATGCCAGCAACGCACGCGGTCGCGAGCGTGCTGACGTATCTTCTCGACGTCATCGAGTGGAACGTGGACGGTGCGACGACTCGGTTGGATACCGAGTTCTTGCGCGAACTGCGGGTCGCGGTGCGCCGAAGCCGTACCGCTATCAAGCTCACTGCGACGGTGTTGCCCTCGGGGTTTGCCGACAACTTCGGGCCACGCATGAGTTGGATCGGTGACCTCACCACGCCGGCTCGCGACCTCGACGTGCTCGTGCTCATGGTGCCCGAACTGGCCGCCATGCTCCCCGTGCAAGTACAAGGCGACCTCGAACCGCTGCAGGTCATGCTCACCGAACAGAACGCCCGTGCCTATGCAGAGTTAGGCGCGGAGCTTCGCTCGGCGCGATTCGTCGAGTTCGTTGCCGCGTACCGCACCGAGCTTGCCGACATCATTGCGACACCGGCTGGGCCGCCGGTCGCGGCCGAGGCCGCTTCACATTGGGCAGCGGCGGCAATGCGGCGGGTGGTGCGACAGGGGTCGCAGATCACCGAAGCGTCGCCGCCTGAGGCGTTGCACGATTTGCGCAAGGCGTGCAAAGAGCTGCGCTACTGCTTGCAACTGTTCGAGCCGCTATGGGTTCACGACGCAGCGAGCGGTAGCGATGGGCAGAGCGGTACCAAGCCAGCGAACGACCTGGGGCGGCGCGAGTTCGTCGTCGAATTGAAGGCGTTGCAAGACAATCTCGGGGTGTATCAAGACAGCGATGTGCAGAACGCGACCTTGCGTCGCTGGGCGGAGGCCACCGATACTGGGCAACTCCCGGCCGCGACGGTCTTGGCGATCGGCCGGGTGAGCGTTCATCTCGAGGCGGCGCAGGGAGCAGCAAGAGCGGCCTTCGCCGACCGATTCAAACAGTTCACATCGGCGGCGAACCGTCGCCGATTCACCGCACTGATCGGAAGTGAACTGTGAAGGTCGTCGCCTGCTACGCCATCAAGGGCGGAGTCGGGAAGACGTCCACTGCAGTAAACCTCGCATACCTCGCGGCGGCAGAGGGCCGCCGCACCCTGTTGTGGGACCTCGACCCGCAAGGCGCGGCCACGTATCTGTTTCGAGTGAAGCCCAAGATTCGGGGCGGCGGCGACGCACTCGTCGAGCGACGTCGTCCGCTTGAAGACTCGATCAAAGCGACCGATTTCGACGGCCTCGACTTGCTACCGGCGGATTTCTCCTACCGCAACATGGATCTCGCTCTCGACGCGACGAAGAAGCCGACCGAGCGAATCTCGCAACTGCTCAAGCCGCTCGCCGACGACTACGACGTGGTTGTGCTCGATTGCCCGCCGAGTGTCTCGTTGCTATCAGAGAGCGTCGTGCGAGCTGCCGACGTGATCGTGGTGCCGATCGTGCCGTCGACACTGTCGTTGCGTACGTTCGACCAGCTGCTCGAGCACTTGGTGGCGCCGAGCAAGTCGAACCCGCGCATCGTCGGCTTCTTCTCGATGGTCGATCGTCGAAAACGCCAGCATCGTGAGGTTGTTGAGTCCTTGCCGTCGCAGCGGCCACAGGTGTCGGGGTTGGTGGTGCCGGCGGCGACGATCGTCGAGTCGATGGGACTTGAACGCGCGCCGGTTGAGGCCTACGCGCCCCGAAGCGTGGCCGCACAGGCCTACCGCGATCTGTGGCAACTCATCGGCGTTTGATGCGGGTGCGTCAGCCCGCTTGGCGACGCGTCGGTGCGATGGCCCGACTCGCGGGTGGCGAGAGTTTTGGTTCGCCGCGCTCGTAAATGCGCCATGGCGGGCCGGCGATCTTCGCGTCAGGCTTGGTTGCCACTCGCTTGTTCTTGCCCGGATACGGCAGCTGGTGCAACAACAGTCGCATCGCTTCGAGCCGCGCACGGCGCTTGTCGTTACTGCGAATTACCGTCCAGGGTGCGTAGTCGGTGTCGGTGGTGTCAAACATGACTTCACGCGCCTTGGTGTAGTCATCCCAACGATCGAGCAGCGCGAGGTCGGTCGGGCTGAGCTTCCACTGCCTGACCGGATCGATGCGTCTGATGATGAAGCGGGTCTGCTGCTCGCGACGCGAGACCGAGAACCACAGCTTCACCAGGTGAAGCCCGTCATCGACGAGCAGCCGCTCGAAGACCGGTACTTGCTGCAAGAACAGCCGGTACTTCTCGTCGTTGACCCAGCCCATGACGAGTTCGACGTTCGCCCGGTTGTACCAGGAGCGATCGAACAGCACGATCTCGCCGGCAGTCGGCAGGTGCGCGATATAGCGCTGGAAGTACCACTGACCGTTCTCGCGATGGGTCGGCTTGTCGAGCGCGACCACTCGGGCTGCGCGCGGATTCAGGTGCTCCATAAACCGCTTGATCGTGCCGCCCTTACCTGCGGCGTCACGGCCTTCGAACAGCACCGCAATGCGCTGCCCGGTGTCTTGCGCCCAGCTCTGTAGCTTCAGTAACTCGATCTGTAGCGCCCGCTTGCCCTGTTCGTAGTCAGCTCGGTCGAGCCGCTCGTTGTAGGGGTAGTTCTCCCGCCACGTTTCGATGCGCGCGCCGTCAGGCCCGACCAGCACCGGGTCGTCGAGGTCGCCGTCGTCAATCTCCAGCCGATAGTGCGCGAGATCGTCGAGTGCCGTGTGCGCATCGATCTCGACGCGATGGTGCTTGTGCGATGGTGGTTTGGCTGGCATTTGTACTTCGACCGCCTCGTGGTTTCGTCGCGCCTGTTGCCGAGATTACGGTTCGAACTTGTAGCCGAGGCCGCGCACGGTGACGAGATGCCGAGGGCGCGATGGGTGTTCCTCAACTCGGCTTCGTAGCCGCTTGACGTGCACGTCGAGGGTCTTGGTGTCACCGACGTAGTCGCTTCCCCACAGGCGATCGATGAGCTGGTTGCGCGTGAGCACCCTGCCGGAGTTGCGCAGAAACATTTCCAGCAGTTCGAACTCTCGCAAGGGCAGTAAGACTGTCTCCCCGCGCACGGTCACGATGTGCCGGTCAGGATCAAGCCTGACGGGTCCGGCTTCGACAATCCCGGGCACGACCTGCTCCGCTCCATCACTGCGGCGGCGCAGCACGGCGCGGATGCGAGCGACCAGTTCGCGCGCAGAAAACGGCTTCGTCACGTAGTCGTCGGCGCCCAACTCAAGACCGACGACCTTGTCGACCTCGCTGTCGCGCGCGGTCAACATGATGACGGGCACGTCGCTGCGTTCTCTGAGACGTCGGCACACCTCGGTGCCGGGCAGCCCGGGCAGCATCAGGTCGAGCAAAACTAGGTCGGCGCCGTGCCGCTCGAACTCCTCGAGGCCGGCTGGGCCGGTCGCCGCGACGCGCACCTCGAAGCCCTCGCGAGTGAGCATGTACGCCAGCGTTTCGGAGAAGGACTCCTCGTCTTCGATGACGAGTAGTTTTGTCATGGCAGATGGCTCCTTTGCGGCACCGTGTCGGCGCTGGCTGGCTGGGGAGTCGGCAGGTGGAGAGTGAACGTCGATCCCACGCCTGGTTGGCTCCAAAGCCCGACCCAACCCCCATGGTTTCGGGTCACATGCTTGACGATGGCGAGTCCGAGGCCGGTGCCTCCGGTCGCTCGCGATCGGGCGGTATCTACCCGGTAGAAGCGTTCAAATACTCGCTCCTGGTCAGCCTTCGCAATGCCGACGCCTTCGTCGCTTACTGCGATTTCGACAATGCCCTCGCCCTGATCAATGCGCTCTTTCGCCCCAACGCCGACGCGGCCTCCGGGCGACGAATACGCGATGGCGTTCTCAATGAGGTTGGTCAACGCGGTCGCGAGCTGTCGCCGATCGCCCCACACCACGAGGCCCTCCACGTCGCCAACTTCGAGAGAGATGCCCGCCGCCTCAGCACTCACTTGTAGCGGTTCGGTCGCGTCGGTCACAACGTCGGCCACGAGCACGGACGCCATCGTGGGTAGTGGTTCGCCACCTTGCAGTCGGGAAAGATCGAGAAGTTCTTGCACCAGGCGCGACATGCGGCCGGCCTCGTGCATCATGCGGGCAGTGAAATGCTTCAACGCCACCGGGTCGTCGGTCGCATCGCGTAACGCCTCGGCGAGCAGCAACATGGCTCCAACAGGCGTTTTGAGTTCATGCGAAACATTCGCGATGAAGTCGCGCCGTACGGCCTCAAGCCGCCGCGACTCTTGCAGGTCGTTGAGCAACAGCACCACTTGCGCCGTACCCGGCACGGGCGCGGCGACAACATGAATCGCGCGCGATGTCGCACCCCACGCGAGGTCGATGTCCTCAGAGACGCGGACTCCACTCCGACGGGCTTCGCGGGCGATTCGGGTCAACACCCGGGACGTGAGCTCGCGGCCGTGCACGACGCGTAGCGCGACCGCAGCTTCGTTCGCGAGTAGCACGTCGCTATCGTCGAGAAGCACCGCGCCGGTCTCGAGGGCGGCTGCAACGGTCGCGAGAACAGCCGTCGTCGCCGACGGCGGCTCTGGTTCCCTGGGAGTCGACCGCACAACGCGATCGTATGGGCGAAGAGCAGGTCGATGCGGATTGGTGGGGAAACCAGCCCGTCTCGTTGGTCGATTGTTCATCTGGCGTTCCAACAGTGGTCGCCTTCAGGCCCGCGTTCGGCCATGCTTAAGCGCGAGCCTGTGGTTGGGTGGCACGGAGTTCGCCGTTCTACCGGCTGCCTTTGCTCGATCGACCTCCGAAGGGACTCTGCGTGCGAGACGCGTATCACGACGAACTCGATGCCATCACCGAGCAGCTCGTCGAAATGACTCGCCAGGTCGCTGCCGCCGTCGACCTCGCGACACAGGCGCTACTCACGTCTGACCTGTCGATCGCCGAGTCGGTCATTGATGGCGACGCCGCTGTTGATGCTTTGCGCGAGAATGTCGAACGGCGCACCGTTGATCTCATCGCTCGTCAGCAGCCGGTCGCGGGTGACTTGCGCGCACTGACAACCGGATTGAGAATCACCTCCGACCTCGAACGCTCTGGTGACCTCGCGGTGCACGTCGCAAAGTTGGCACGGCGCAAGTTTCCGGCCTGCGCTGTCCCGGCCGAATTGCAGGCGACCGTGCGGCATATGGGCGAAGTCGCGACAGACATAGCGCGAAAGGCTGGGGACGTCGTGCGAAACCGGGACGCCGCCCTCGCCGCTGAAGTCGAGGTCGATGACGACGTCATGGATGAACTGCATCGCACCCTGCTGCTCACCATGCTTGCGCACGATTGGGCATACGGCGTCGATACGGCTATCGACTTGGCTCTGGCTGGTCGGTACTACGAACGGTTCGCGGATCACGCCGTGTCAGTCGCCCGACAAATCGTCTATCTCGTCACGGGCGAGTCCGCGCTTCGCGGCAGCTGACCTGCGCAGTTGAGTTGCTGTTCACCTGGCGTTCATTCACTCGCTCGGTTGAGGCCATCTGAGCGCTTTACCTTCGAAAGTGGATCAGCCTCAAGGCTGATCGACCGAACCGGAGGAGTTATCCCTTGAGGACATCACGCATCGCCGCGACCCTGCTGACTGCAGGTGCCTTGCTGGCGGCCGCCGCGTGTGGCACCAACGACAACAGCACGAAGTCAGCCGCGTCAACGACGCCAGCGGCCGCATCGACAACAGCTGCAGCAGCGGCGTCCGCATCGTCGGCAGCGCCAGCATCTGCACCCAGCTCCGCGCCAGCCGCGGCTGTCGCCTGCGCCACCGGCTCACTGAACGCACAGGGCTCAACGTTCCAAGCGAACATGGAGACCCAGTGGAGCAAGGACTTCGGTACGAAGTGCGCCGGCGGTCAGGTCAACTACCAGGCCACAGGTTCGGGCGCCGGCATTACCGCGATCGGCAACGGCACAGCTGACTTCGCCGGCTCCGACGTGACGATGAAAGACACCGAGATAGCTGCAGCCAAGACCGCTTGCGGCAGCGACCCGCTGACGATTCCGATCACCGCGGGTGGCATCGGCATCACCTACAACCTCAAGGACGTCACGTCCTTGAAGTTGTCGGCCAAGACGATCGCCGGCATTTTCGACGGCAAGATCGTAAAGTGGAACGACCCCGTGATCGCCGCCGACAACTCCGGCACCACCCTGCCGACGACGCCGATCAGCGTGTTCTACCGCAACGACAGCTCGGGCACCACCTCGGTGTTCACCGCGTTCTTGGCGGCGGACGCAGCGAGCGACTGGACGCTCGGCAGCAGCAAGACGCTCACCTTCTTCACCGCGGCGCAGGGCGCCAAGGGGTCGGCAGGTGTCGCCGCCGGCGTGAAGCAGACGGACGGTGGCATCACCTACGTCGAGACGTCGTTCGCGAAGGCGCAGAGCTTGCCGACGGCTTCGGTCAAGGGGCCTGGCGACTTCGTCGCCCCGACCTCAGACACCGTGTCGAAGGCGATCCAAGAAGGATTCTCGGTGACCGGCACCGGCAATGACATGGCTGGCGCCTTGGCCTTCCCGAAGATGGCGACCGGTTACCCGATCTCTACGGTCTCGTACGGGATCGTGTGCTCGAAGTACAAGGACACCGCGAAGGGCGCGCTCGTCAAGTCGTTCCTCTCGTACGCCGTCGGTGCCGGCCAAGCCGCAGCTGACGGTCTGGGCTTCGCTCCGCTTCCCAGCGATCTCGCGACGAAGGCCGCTACGGCCATATCGTCTCTGTCGTGACCCAAAGCACGCCCACGATCGGCCCGGGCCCGCACCAGCCCGGGCCGATCGTGACGGGGACGCCCCGGAAGGCTCGACGCGTCGAGCCCTTCCGGGGCATCACCATGGGTGCGGCCGCGCTCGTCCTGGTGCTGCTCGCCGCGATCGCGATCTTCCTGGTGGCGAAGGCCATTCCGTCGCTCGGTAAAGACCAGAAGAACTTCTTCTTCACCAAGGTGTGGAGTCCCGACGCGGATCCGCCGCTGTTCGGCATCGCCGTCCTCGCGTTTGGCACCGTGCTCTCGAGCATCATCGCCCTGGTGATTGCGATCCCAGTGGCGCTCGGGGTGGCCATCTTCGTCGTCGAGTACGCGCCGCGGCGGCTGGCAACGTGGCTCGGCTACCTCATCGACATGCTGGCCACCGTGCCGTCGGTGGTCTACGGGCTGTGGGGCCTCGTCTTCCTCGTGCCGCACATCCGCGGCTTTCAACATTTTCTCGCCACGAACTTCGGCTGGATTCCGTTGTTCTCTGACCCGAATAACCGCACGTCGGTGGCGAGTCGCTCGATTTTCGTCGCCTCCGTGGTGCTGGCAATCATGGTGCTACCGGTCATCGCCGCTATCTCGCGCGAGGTGCTGCGACAAGTCGACCCTGGGTTGAAAGAAGCGGCACTCGCACTGGGGGCAACTCGGTGGGAGATGGTGCGCACCGCTCTACTGCCGCCGAGCCGGCCCGGCATCATCGGCGGCATCATGCTCGGCCTCGGTCGGGCCCTCGGCGAGACCATCGCCGTGGCGTTGGTGCTCGGCACCAGCTTCGCCGTCAGTCTGCACATTCTTCAGCCCGGCGGTAACACCATTGCCGCGAACATCGCCACCTACTTCGGCGAAGCGGGCAAGAATGGCCGCTCCGCACTCATCGCAACCGGCTTGGTGCTGTTCGTCATGACGCTGGCCGTCAACGTCGTCGCGCGCACGGTCATCCATCGCTCCGCCGTGCGACAGGGGCTGGTCAAATGACCACGGCGACTGCGAGCCGGCCGGTGAACCACCAATGGAAGATTCACGGTCGCCGTGCGTTCGTCAACAATCTCGCGACGGTCGCGATGTACCTCGCGTTCATCATTGCGGTGATTCCGCTCGGCCTGGTGATCTGGTACACGATCGGCAAGGGCCTGGCCCGTTTCAGCTACGGGTTCTTGACGCATTCGATGGCAGGCGTAGGCGCCAACGACATCAACGGTGGCGTGTACCACGCGATCGTGGGCACGGTCGAGCAATTGCTGATCGCTTCGGTAATCGCGGTACCGCTCGGCCTGCTGGTCGCGATCTATCTGAACGAATACGGCGGCAAGGGATTCGCCACACTCGTGCGCCTGTTGGTCGACGTCATGACCGGGATCCCGTCGATCGTCGCCGGCCTGTTCGTGCTGGCGTTCTGGGTCATCGGCCTGCACGAGGGCTACTCCGGTTTTGCCGGAGCGATGGCGCTGTCGATCCTCATGCTGCCCGTGGTCACCCGCGCCTCCGAAGAGATGTTGCGGCTAGTGCCCAACCCGTTGCGAGAAGCTGCGTATGCCCTCGGCATTCCCAAGTGGCGGGTTATTGTTTCCATCATCATGCCGACCGCGCGCACCGGCATCACGACCGGCATCATGCTTGCGGTTGCGCGGGTGATGGGCGAGACGGCGCCGCTGCTGCTCACGGCCGCCGGGACCCTGTTTATCAACACCAACCCGTTCCACGGCCAGCAAGAGGCGCTGCCGCTGTACGTCTTTAGCTCAGCGGCTTCTGGCACGCCGGCCGATGTGAACCGCGCATGGGCGGCCGCCATGACCTTGATCCTGATCGTCGTCCTGCTCTATGTGGCGGCCCGGTTGCTCACGCGCCGCGACGCTCTCAACCGGAGGTGACCACCCCCATGGCTAAACGGATCGAGGTGCTCGATCTGTCGTGCTACTACGGCGCCCACAAGGCGGTCGCCGATGTCACGATGACGATCGAGCCCAAGACGGTGACCGCCCTCATCGGTCCGTCGGGGTGTGGCAAGTCAACGTTTCTGCGCAGCCTCAACCGGCTGCACGAAGTCGTGCCGGGTGGTCGCATCACCGGCCAGGTGTTGCTCGACGACCAAGACATCTACGCACCCGATGTCGATGCCGTGGCATTGCGTCGAAGCGTCGGCATGGTGTTCCAACGGCCGAACCCCTTTCCGACGATGTCGATCTTCGACAACGTGGCTTCCGGCTTGAAGCTGGGCGGTGGCAAGAACAAAGACTTGCCGGACGTCGTCGAGCGGGCGCTCACGGGCGCCCACCTGTGGGCCGAAGTGAAAGACCGACTGAAGAAGCCGGCGCTGGCTTTGTCTGGCGGCCAGCAGCAGCGGTTGTGTATCGCCCGCGCGATTGCGGTCGAACCCGAAGTGCTCCTGATGGACGAACCGTGCTCGGCACTCGACCCGATCTCGACGCTGGCTATCGAAGACCTGGTGGCCGAACTCAAGGACAGCTACACGATCGTCATCGTGACGCACAACATGCAGCAGGCCAGCCGGGTGAGTGAGATGACCGGGTTCTTCACCATCGCCGGCGCCGGCCAACCCGGCGTCCTCGTCGAATACGACGCCACCAGCCGCATTTTCTCGGTGCCCGCCGACAAGCGCACGGAGGATTACATCACCGGTCGCGTCGGCTAGCTGTACTGCTCGATCACGGCATCTGACAACGTTGGCCATGCCTCGACCGCCCACGGGCCGAAGTCGATACCGGAAAGCGCCGCGCACGCGAGCCCGATCGTCGGGTCGACCCACAGGAAGCTGCCCGCCTGGCCGAAGTGCCCGAACGTCGCGGCCGAGTTGGTGTGGCCGGTCCAATGCGGGTGCTTGCCATCGCGTATCTCGAAGCCGAGACCCCAGTCGTTGGGGCGTTGCCGGCCGAACCCCGGCAGCACACCGTCGAGCGCTGGGAAGACCACCGTGGTGGCCTCGGCCAGCGTCTCGGGCGCCAACAAGGTGGGTGCGAGTAACTCGCGGCCGAACCGCAGCAGATCTCGAAGAGTGCCCACGGCGCCCGATGCTGCCGAGCCTTCTAGTGCGGTCGCGGTCATCTCGAGCGGCCGCAAAATGTCGCGCTGTACTTGGTCAGCAAACGGTTGACCAGAGCGCTCTTCGGCAAGCGCCCCGAGCAGGTCGAACGCGGCGTTGGAGTAGATGCGCCGCCGGCCGACAGCGGCCAGCACCCCGCCGCCATCGGTGTCGAGGCCCGACGCATGGGCCAGCAGATGCCGCACGATCGATCCGGGCGGACCGGCCGGCTCGTCGAGCGACACTGTGCCCTCTTCGGCCAACTGCAAGATGCGGTAGGCGGTGAGCAGCTTGGTCACCGACGCCCAGGCGTGTCGATGGTCGAGCTGACCGGCGTCCGCCATGGTGTTTGTGGCATTGGTGACACCTGCGGCGGCGTGTGGACCTGGCCACGCCGCGATCTGATCAAGAGCCGCCACGCCGGCAGCCTACGTGCGCCCCTACCGGTGCCCTCGCACCCCTGGGTGTCGTTGTGCGGCCGCAATTTGCAACACTCAGGGCTGCGACGACCTGCTTAGGCGACGGCGACTCGATCGCGACCGAGTTGCTTGGCCGAGTAGAGGGCGGCATCGGCGGCGCTCATGACTTCTTCGTAGGTCATGCCCGGGCGATGCTCGGCGACGCCGACGCTGATGTGTGCCGACAATCCACGCGCCAGCCGCCACCACGGATAGTCCGCGACCGCCGCCCTGATGCGCTCGCCCGCCCGCGTCGCCGCCTTCAATGCAGTGCCGCGTAGCACCACCACGAACTCGTCACCGCCGTATCGCACAAGCACATCGCTGTCGCGACTTTCGGTTCGCAGCAACGCGGCGACTGTCTTCAGTACTTCGTCGCCGATCGCATGCGAGAACGTGTCGTTCACGTCCTTGAACCGGTCGAGATCGATGAAGAGCAGGCAGCCGGTTTCATTGCCGTCTGCGGCCATGTCGAGCAAAGTGAGATCGAGCCGACGACGGTTGCCGAGACCGGTCAACGGATCTTCAGTGGCCACTTGCTCAACCCGCTCGTTCTCTTCGGCGAGGTCAAGCATTTGCATGCGCATCATGACGGCTTCGAGGCGTCGTTCTCGCTCCTCCCACAGGGAATTCGCGAGCAGCATGCCGGCCTGCTTCGCGAGGTCGATGCCAGGGTGATCGCCGTATTGCACGCGCTCGACTTCAGCGGCCTGCAACACGATTGCGACCTGCCACTGGTGCGAAAACGTTGGGTCGCCCACGTTGGCGGCGTGCTGAAGATGCAGGCGACTTTCGTCGACTAGTCCGAGCGCGGCACATGCGCGGGCGAGACCGAGCCGCAACAACACGGTGTCTTCAGGGTTCAGCGCTTCGTCTTCACAACCGAGCGCTTCGAACAAGGCCACCCGGCCGAGTTCGGCCTCACCCAACGAGGCCCATGCGTACCCCTCATAGAGGCGACCCACCCGTCGGCCGTGCGCAGTTGCGTCTCGTTGTTGAGTGCGAATCGACGAACGCAGCACCTCGCGATAGCGCGCGTTCGCTTCGTCGTATCGGCCAATAACCTCGAGCCGGCCGGCCAGCCGAAGATCGTTGCGCGCGATGCTGCTGTCGACGAGCCGCGCCAACACCGGCACCTCGACTTGGCGCAGAATTTCGGTTGCCCTGCGCAGCTGGCTTGCTGCCATCTCGAACATGTCGGCAGTGCTCGCCGCGTTGGCGATCGTGAGAAACGCGCTGGCCGCAGCTCGGGTGGTTTCGCCGAGTCGCGCCAGCGCCGCCAAACCTTGTGCAAGCTCGTCAAGCGCCCGCTCGAACTCGCCGCGCGCGAACCTGATGGCGATCGTCTGGCCCAAGATCTGCAATCTGGACGCCGATTGGTCGGTCTCGAGGTAGTGCTTTGCGAGGTCTTCAGCGAGTGCCAGAGACTCGTCAAGGCGACCGTTAGCGGCCAGCGCATTGACCATGATTTCGCGGCAGCGCCAGCCCGACTCCTCGTCGCCAAACGCCCGGGCCAGCCACTCGTTTGCGGCGATTTGGTGCAGGGACTGCTCGCCGAGCAGGTCGGTGAACGCGCGGAAGCTGTCGCGGATGAGCCAGCTTGCCGGACCTATGCTGCCTATGCGGACGACTTCACGCCGGACATCCCGGACATCGTCCGCAGCTTGCGCCACCGTTTTCGCCACTCCAATCGGCCAAGTGTTCACCTCTCCCATCGGCAGTAAACCCGCCGATCTGGTGTAGTTGTGCGGGACTATCAGGGGCGTCATCGCCGAGCCAAATGACATCAGTGTTGTTTGCGCCCTACCATGGGCTCCAACACGCATGGTTGGCCCGCTGGCAGGGTCGGAAGGAAGGGCTGGTCGATGGAGGTTGCCAACTCGGCGAACTCGGCTCGGGCCGGCGGTGGCGCGGACGAATCGACGCGCTCCGACACCCTGTCTGACCGCGAGCACCAGATCCTCGAATTCGAGCGCCAATGGTGGAAGTACGCGGGCGCCAAAGAGCAGGCCATGCGCGAGATGTTCGACATGTCCGCGACGCGGTACTACCAGGCGCTGAACGCGCTGATCGACCGCCCGGCCGCAGTTGCCGCCGACCCGATGCTGGTCAAGAGGCTCCGACGGCTCCGGGCCGCCCGGCAGCGGGCTCGCTCGGCCAGGCGCCTCGGCATCGAGGCCTGACCACCGCGTGACCGAGCCTGCGGAAGGCCGCTCGACCGGCCAGCACCGCCGCGCGAGGGGCAGTCGCCTGGTAGGCCTGCTGGTGTCCTTGACGCTGGTCGTGATCGCGGCCGCGGGCGTTTACGGCACGTTGCATTGGCGCGGCGAAGGCACGCGGCCTCCGGCTCAAGGGGCGAGCTCCGCCTCACATCACCCGTCCGCGTCGGCCAGCCCTTCACCGAGCACATCCCCGGCGGGCGCATCGCGCACCGCCGCACCCGCCGCATCATCGGCCGCCAGCGCGCCTGCAGCATCGACAACCCCAGCGACGCCACCCGCAGCCAGCAGTTCGCCGGCAGCGCCGACCACGCCCGCCGCACCGGCCCCCAAGATTCCGGTGGACATCCTCAACGACACCCACATCAGCGGCTTGGCTGCGAAGGCGGAGAAGACGTTGACGTCGGGCGGCTGGACGGTGCCCTCGACGGGCAACTACGCGCACACGGTGACCCAGACGACGGTGTACTACCAGCCAGGCCAGCAGGCATCCGCGCAGCTGCTCGCCACCCAATTTCCCAAGATCCGCAGGGTATTGGCGGCCCCGTCGGGTCTGGTCGCTGGCCACCTCACCCTCGTGCTCGCGCAAGATTGGGCCTAGCCGCGAAGGTAGGCTGAACACCGTGTCATCGCCATCGCGGTCCGGGTCGCTGCTGCCCGACCTACCCGAGCTGCCCGAGCCGGTCACCGAAGCCGGCGTAGCCGGTTTGCGGTCACTCGTGGCTACGCCACGAGCCGCGCTGATCGGGCTCGACTTCGACGGCACGCTGGCGCCGATCGTCGATGAGCCAGCGCACGCGCGGCCGCACGCCGGAGTGTCCGACACCTTGCGCGGGCTGGCCGATCGATTCGGCACCGTCGCCATCGTCACCGGCCGACCGGCACATGTGGTCGCCGAACTCCTCGGCTTCGTCGCCGCGCAGCCCCCGGCGAATCTGCGGGTCGTCGGGCACTACGGCCTCGAGACGTGGACGACGTCGGCTGGCGTCGTCCGGCTTGCTGGTGTCGACCTCAGCTGGCTCGACGACGTGCGCCGGGCGCTGCCGGAGGTGTTGAAAGCGGTGCACGCCCCGAAGGGCACGGCGATCGAGGACAAAGGCGCATCGGTGGCTGTGCACGTGCGGCAGACCTCCGACCCGGATGCCGCGATGCAACTCATTGGGCCGCCGCTGCTTGCCCTGGCGACCGCGCACGGCGCGCGACTCGAGCCGGGGCGGCTGGTGCTCGAACTGCGCACCTCTGGCGTCGACAAGGGGTCGGCTCTCGACGTGTTGGTGCGCGCGGCCGACGCTCGTGCGGTGTGTTACGTCGGCGACGACCTGGGCGACCTTGCCGCTTTCGACACGATCGACCGCCTGCGCGCGGCTGGCCTGGCGGCGCTCGCGGTGTGCAGCGGCTCGGTTGAGGCACCTGAGGTGCCCGAACTCGCTGCCCGCGCCGACCTCGTGGTCGACGGGCCACACGCGGTGGCGGACTTTCTGAATGCACTTGCGGGCATAAAAAAAACCGCGGCCGGGAGCTTCCCTGCCCGATAAGCTCCCGCCCCCGGTTCCCCTCCAGTGCTCACGACAGTAGCCAGTCACCGGCTGCATCGTCGTCAGCGAAACGGTTGGAGTTGGTCAGCCGTTCGGCCCATGCCCGACCCGCGCTACCCTTGGCACACAACTTCATACCGCTCATCAAGAGGGGCAGAGGGACCGGCCCGTAGAAGCCCCGGCAACCACGTCGACGCACGACCCGCATCGCCTTTCGGGCGTGTCGGTTTGGTCGAAGCAGGTGCCAACTCCGGCCCGTGGATGGTCCGCGGGAAAGATGAGGAGAGGGCTCCACCATGTCTGCATCACCGCTGGCCGCACCCGCGGTCCTCGGCGCCGCCACCTCGCTGTCGTGTCGCGAGTGTGGGGCGCAATATCCGATCAGTCCGCGCTACGCGTGCGAAGAATGCTTCGGCCCCCTCGAGGTGGCCTACGACTACACCGGCGTGACTCGCGAATCGATCGAGGCCGGGCCAAACAACATCTGGCGGTACAAGCAGTTGTTGCCGGTGCCGTCGAACGTGGCGTCGATCCCGAACCTCGAGCCCGGCATGACGAAACTGGTGCGCGCCGACAATCTCGCGCGTGAACTCGGCATGCGCACGCTGTGGGTCAAAGACGACAGCGGCAACCCGACGCACTCGTTCAAAGACCGTGTCGTCGCGGTTGCGCTGGCGGCCGCCCGCGAGCTCGGCTTCGCGGTACTGGCGTGTCCGTCGACCGGCAACCTGGCCAACGCGGTTGCGGCCGCAGCTGCTCGTGCGGGCATCAAGTCGGTCGTGTTCATCCCGGCCGATCTCGAGCGGCAGAAGATCGTTACGACGGCCGTGTACGGCGGCACGCTGGTCGCCGTCCAAGGTAACTACGACGACGTCAATCGGCTCGCATCAGAGATTGCCGGCGATGAAGAAGACTGGGCGTTCGTCAACGTGAACGTGCGGCCGTACTACGCCGAGGGGTCGAAGACGTTGGGGTACGAGATCGCCGAGCAGCTGGGCTGGCGACTGCCCGAGCAGGTGGTGATTCCGATCGCCTCGGGATCGCAGCTGACAAAGGTCGACAAGGCGTTCACCGAGTTCGGCAAGCTCGGGCTGGTCGATGGCACGCCATACAAGGTGTTCGGCGCGCAGGCCGAAGGGTGCTCGCCGGTATCGGCCGCATTCAAGGCGGGATATGACGTCGTGCAGCCGGTTCGGCCGAACACGATCGCGAAGTCGTTGGCGATCGGCAACCCGGCCGACGGTCCGTACGTGCTCGACGTGTGCCGGCGCACCGGTGGCGTGGTCGAGGACGTCACCGACGACGAGATCGTCGAGGGCATGCGGCTGCTCGCGTGCACCGAGGGCATCTTCGGCGAGACCGCGGGCGGGGTAACGGTGGGCGTGCTGCGCAAACTGCTCGCCGCCGGTGTCTTGGACCCCGATGCCGAGACGGTCATCTTCAACACCGGCGACGGGTTGAAGACCTTGGACGCCGTGGCGCCGGTCGTCTCGCCGTCGGTCACCATCCCGCCGTCCGTCGAAGCGTTTCGTGCCTTTCTGGACGCCAAGGGCCTAGCCTAGCGCGCCGCTTTCCCGCCACACGTTCCCGATGATCATGCGCGAAGTTGCTACCTCGGGCGGAATTCGTCCCAACTTCGTGCATGATCACGACGGCATTGGGGACGACGCGGGCGGCGGTTCTGACCAATCGAAGAGCGCGCTCTCGAGGTCGGGCTCGAAAGGTGAGACTTCGACGCCGTCGCCTGGGTCGTTCGGCCCGCAGTACTCCGACACCTGCTCGCCCTCCGGCACCGCGACCCGGTTGAACGTCGACGAGCCCGGCAAGGCCACTGTCACGCGAGTAGCGGGCTGCTCGCCGGCGAGATCGCAGCGGTACTTCGCGAAAACAAGCGCGGCCTGCCCGCCTGGGTGCAGTTGGACGACGAGCGGCTGCGCGGAAGTCACGTAGCCGCCGCCATCGAAATAGGTCATCGGCAATTGCTGACCGTTCGCATTGATCAACCTGATCTGCGGATAGCCGCTGACCCAGCAGGTCACCGCACCACGGTTGGTGACGGTGACAGAGAACGGGTGCTCGCCGGTTTCCGGACTGATCCGGTCGCCCTCAGCGAAAGCGAGTGAGTCACCCGCGCATGGTCGGGTAGGGATTGGGCTTTGGGACGGAACGGCAATCGAACTCGATGCGAGCGCGGACCCCGCGCCGACACGATCGCCGTTCGCCGCGCACCCGGCGATGGCTATGGCGCCGGCGACCGTTGTGCTAGCGACCAGCCTGACGACGAGTGAACGCTGCATATCGCCGAGACGCCTGAGGCGACCCGGCGGTTGCGCGCCATTACCAAGGGCCGCCGTGATCATGGACGAATGTGGTACCGAGAACGGCTCCAGCTACCAACTTTGTGCATGATCACGAGAAGGGTGGGCGGGTTGCACTCTCTACTGTCGAGTGCTAAACATGAGCTAGCACTCTCAGCACTTGAGTGACAGAACTGCTCTTGGCTAGGCCGTTCGAGATCGGGTTGAGTCGGCGGACATGACGCCTGCTCGGCGCGGTCGGCCGTCGCGGGCGTCGAGCCTGGCCGTCACATAAGTTTCCCGACCCGGGAGGACCACCCGTATGTCCAAGATCATCGCGTATGACGAGACTGCTCGTCGCGCCCTCGAGCGCGGTATGAACCAGCTCGCCGACGCCGTGAAGGTGACGCTCGGCCCGCGCGGCCGCAACGTCGTGTTGGAGAAGAAGTGGGGCGCGCCCACGATCACCAACGACGGCGTCAGCATCGCCAAGGAAATCGAGCTCGAAGACCCGTACGAGAAGATCGGCGCCGAGCTGGTCAAGGAAGTCGCGAAGAAGACCGACGACGTCGCCGGTGACGGCACGACGACCGCGACTGTGCTTGCCCAGGCGCTCGTTCGCGAAGGCCTGCGCAACGTCGCGGCCGGCGCGAACCCGATGGCACTGAAGCGCGGCATCGAAGCTGCGGTGGCGAGTGTTTCGGCGGCGCTGCTCGCGCTGGCGAAGGACGTCGAGACCCGCGAGCAGATCGCATCGACGGCGTCCATCTCGGCTGCTGACCCGGCGATCGGCGAGATGATCGCCGAAGCGATGGACAAGGTCGGCAAGGAAGGCGTCATCACCGTCGAAGAGAGCAACACCTTCGGGCTCGAGCTCGAGCTCACCGAGGGCATGCGCTTCGACAAGGGTTACATCTCGCCCTACTTCGCCACCGACACCGAGCGTATGGAAGCCGTTCTCGACGACCCGTACGTGCTCGTCGTCAACAGCAAGATCGCCTCGGTCAAGGATCTCCTGCCGTTGCTGGAGAAGGTCATGCAAAGCGGCAAGCCGCTCGCGATCATCGCCGAGGACGTCGAGGGCGAGGCTCTCGCCACGCTCGTCGTCAACAAGATCCGCGGCACCTTCCGCTCGGTCGCCGTCAAGGCTCCCGGCTTCGGTGACCGTCGCAAGGCGATGCTCGGTGACATCTCCATCCTCACCGGCGGCCAGGTCATCAGCGAGGAAGTCGGTCTCAAGCTCGAGACTGCCGGCCTCGACCTGCTCGGTAAGGCACGCAAGGTCGTCGTCACGAAGGACGAGACGACCATCATCGAAGGTGCCGGAGACGCCGACCAGATTGCCGGTCGCGTCAACCAGATCCGCGCCGAGATCGAGAAGAGCGACTCCGACTACGACAAAGAGAAGCTGCAGGAGCGGTTGGCCAAGCTGGCCGGCGGCGTTGCCGTCATCAAGGCCGGCGCAGCCACCGAGGTCGAGCTCAAGGAGCGCAAGCACCGCATCGAGGACGCCGTTCGCAACGCGAAGGCCGCCGTCGAAGAGGGCATCGTCGCCGGTGGTGGCGTGGCGCTCTTGCAGGCCGGCCGCACCGCATTCGAGAAGCTCAACCTCGAAGGTGACGAGGCCACGGGTGCTCGCATCGTCGAGATCGCGCTCGAGGCGCCGCTGAAGCAGATCGCGATCAACGCCGGCCTCGAAGGCGGAGTTGTTGTCGAGAAGGTGCGCAACCTCGAGGCCGGCTGGGGCCTGAACGCGGCCACCGGTGAGTACGTCGACCTGATCAAGGCCGGCATCATCGATCCTGCCAAGGTCACCCGCTCGGCGCTGCAGAACGCCGCGTCGATCGCCGCACTGTTCCTCACCACCGAAGTCGTCATCGCGGACAAGCCGGAGAAG
>OLLJ01000226.1_pt1 | contig 19060 bp, 17 predicted proteins | sample 1604521 | NCBI WGS metagenome assembly OLLJ01 (sample SAMEA104055714, study PRJEB20765) | soil metagenome | isolation source: soil
GCTGATGCCGCTGGTCGCGGCGACGACAACAGACCGGCCGTGCTCGATTGCCCGCAGTTGCGACATCGCGAGCTGCTGGCGGGTCTCAGCCGTGTGCATGTACGTCGCGTTGTTGGTTTGGACGACGATCAGCTGGCCGCCGTGCGTCACACCATCACGGACTTCATTGTCGAACGCGACCTCGAAGCACATGACGTCAGCGATGGTCACCGGCCCGACTTTCAAGGCGCCGATGGAATGCCCGGGCGCGAAGTTCTGCGGGACGAGCGAGGTCAGGTTGGTCAGGTGATCGATGAACCCGCGCCACGGGATGTACTCGCCGAACGGCACGAGATGACGCTTGGTGTAGCGCTGCCCAGGGCCGCTGACCGGGTCCCACACGATGCCGGTATTGCTGGCATGAGATGGCCCATCTTGCAGTACCGAACCGACCAGAATCGGGACGCCGACACTGACCGCCGCGTCTTGAATTTCGGTGTACGCGCGCGCGTTTTCGAACGGGTCGACGTCAGACGCGTTCTCGGGCCAGATCACGAGTTGAGGTGCCTGCAGCTGACCCGTCGCGATCTTGGCCGACAGCAGCGCCGTTTCGGCGACGTGGTTGTTCAACACCTCCTCGGCGCGACCGAGGAACTGCGTACCGGCGTGCGGCACATTGCCCTGCACGAGCGCGATCTGCACCGTGCGCCCGTTGGTCGCGACGGGCACGGCCAGACCCACGATCGGGACGACGAGGGCAGCCGCCACTGCGCCGGCACCCAAGTACCGGGCCAGACCGCGGGCCTGCCCAGCGGCCCGACGTCGCATCACGATCACCGCGGCAAGCGCGAGCAAGCCGGCGCTCAATGCCACCGCGAACGTCACTGCGGGCGCGCCACCGAGGGCGGCGAAGCGAGTAAATGGCGTGTCCGGCTGGCTGAACGCGAGCCGACCCCAGGCGAAGCCACCCAGCGGCCAGCGATCGCGCGCCAGTTCCTCGGCCACCCATAGGCACGCCGCCCAGACCGGCCACGCGGGTAGCCGATCGACAATGAGCGTGAGCCCCGCTCCGAGCAACGCGAGATAGAGCGCCTCGACCAGAGCGAGAGCGAGCCAGGCCAGTGGCGTGACGACGTGCAGCCAGGCCAGGAGCGGCACGAACTCCCCAAGGCCCGCAGCGAAGCCGATCAGGAGCCCGGTGCGCACCGACCGACCACGCGCGGCGAGCATCAACATCGCCGCCGCTGGCACCACAACGGGCCACCAAGCCAACGGCTGGAATGCGGCGTCGAGCCCTAGGCCGGCGACGAGGCCGGCGAGCGCGAGCATCCAACCCGAATTCGGCCGTTCGCTGGTGATCGCGAACCTGCCGGGGAAGCTGGCTGCCGGAGAAGCGCTGGCGGCACCGCCGTCGAGGTCGGGGGCCGTAAGGGCAGCGTCGGGTGCCGTCGCAATCCGCCTACCCACGCTGCTCGCCACTCCTCGCGCTCATCGACCGAGCAACGCGGATCCGCGGCCCTCAGGCACCGTACATCGGGTGCGTCTGGGCGCGCTGAGGTGCGGCCTGATCAGTCGCGGCTTTGCGGGATGCGGGTAAGGCCGGGCGCCCCTCGGACCGATCGCGCGCCCGCCGGCTGCGAGCACGTCACCGTTGTCTACTGGGCACCCGGCCTCCCGGGTGTCGCACCCCCGACCGGCAGGAGCGGCGTCCTGCACTTACCTGACACACCTGGACCTGGCACCTTGGCAGCTGGCGCGGTGCCCGCGCGGGCCGCCGACGACCCAGGGTGATCACTGCAAGGAAGGGTTCTCCGCACCGGACAATTCGGTGGACGTCGGGGACGATACCCGGTCGGCACAGGGGTCTGTCAACTGGTCGCCAACCAGCCAAATGGGTGGATGGAAACGCCTGGGGCGCAAGAAAAAAGATGGGACTCATGTGAAAAACATGGGGCTCGTGCGCCGAAAGAATGACGAACTGACAGCGGCCTACGACTAGGCTTGGGACGCCATCGCGGCGAAGTCGAGCAAACGGCTCACCGGGTTAGTCGCAGCCATTTCGTCGCCGCCGGCCAGTTGGGCAGCGAACCGCTGCGCGACACCTAGCGGCAACCGACTCAGATCACGCGACGCCGGACCGGCCGGGGCAACGGGTGCGACAGCCGGAGCGGGCGGCGCGGCCACCACCGACTTGGTTGCCGGCACCGGAGCTATGACGGCGGGGTGGCTGGCGTGCACGGTCGGGTGCACGGCTGGATGTACGACCGGCGCGGCCACAACTGGCGGGGCTGGCTTGGGTGCAGCGCCGGTCGGATCGCGGAAGAGTTCGGACACCCAGAGCGTGCCGTGGGCGTCGACTGCGTAGCCCACGCCCATCTGGGTGAACGAGCGGTCGAGGATGTTGTCGCGATGTTCAATCGAGGCCATGAAGGCGGCGTGAAGGGCTCCTACGGACGGGCCTTCGCCGACATTCTCGCCGATCTTGAGCCAGCAGCAGACGCCAGAGCCAAGGCTGGGCGTGTGCGCCAGGATGCCGGACCGGGCCATGCTCTGGGCGTGCTGACCAGCCGCTGCGTCGAGGTCAGCGCTCTCGGTGACCCCGGCGACGCCGGCGGCCGAGCGGGCCGCATTTGTGGCGGCGATGAGGCCCGCGTCCGCCTGTGCGGTCGCGGGAACGATCACCAGCAGAACACTGCCGACGGTAGCCGCGGATAAAACCCCTAGCCCGCGGGTATAGACGCGAGAGAGCCGCGCGGCACGTGAGACGCCCATGATGCGGCGCTCCGATGCGGGGGCAGTCAAGCGCACTAGCTGGTGACCTCCGGGTGCGGCAACACTGGCAACTGCAGCAACCCGGGTAACCCTGCCGGAAAGCCGGGCGGATAGCCAGCGAAACGGCAGAACTGATCCCCTTTCCGTCCGGGTTCGTCAGCGGAAATGGTCCGTTGTGCTCATTTACTCGGGGCCTGTTCGTTCCGAGACGCTCCGCAATCCCATCGTCACGCACAGCGACGGCCTGGCCGACGGTTGCCCAGGGGGTGCGAGACCCGAAAGGCTCGTCCCATGCCGCCCCCAGCCGCCGTCCCGGCCCCGAATCGTCGCCTGCTCTTGTTGGACACCCCGTCGCTGTACTTCCGCGCCTTCTACGGGATCCCTGAGACCGTGACCGCCCCCGATGGGGCGCCGGTCAACGCGATTCGCGGACTGCTCGATTTCGTGAGCTTCCTCGTCGAGCGCTACCGGCCGGATCGACTCGTTTCCTGCATGGACGCCGATTGGCGCCCCGCCTTTCGGGTCGACCTCATCCCGTCGTACAAGGCCCACCGGGTCGCGCCGGCCGGCGGCGAGACGGTGCCCGACGCCCTGTCGCCTCAGGTCGCCGTGATCGAGCAGGTGCTCGACGCCATCGGGATCTGTCAACTGGGCGTTGCCGGCTTCGAAGCAGACGACGTGATCGCGACGCTCGCGGTGCGAGAGCCGGGGGCGGTCGACATCGTCACCGGCGATCGTGACCTTTTTCAGCTAGTCGATGACGCGAAGCCGATCCGCATCGTGTACACGGCGCGCGGTGTTGGCAAGGCCGACGTCATCGACGAGTCGGCAGTGTCGACTCGCTATGGCATCCCGGGCCGCGCCTACGCCGATTTCGCCGCCCTGCGTGGCGATCCCAGCGATGGGCTGCCTGGCGTACCCGGCGTCGGCGACAAGACCGCCGCCGCGCTCGTGTCGCGGTTCGGTTCGCTTGCACAGCTGGTCGCCGCGCTGCACGCAGACACAGAGGCTGGCTTTCCGGCCGGCACCCGCACCAAGCTCAAGCACTCCCTCGACTATCTCGAGGCGGCTCGGGTTGTGGTGGCGACCCGCACGGACGTGCCGGTCGGCTCGCTTGACGACGACCTGCCACGTCGGATCCGTGATGAGGCGGGCCTGCTCGCCCTCATCACCCGATACGGCATCGCCTCGCCGGTCCAGCGCCTCGCCACCGCACTCAAACTGACGGTCGCTCAACCGCCACTACAAGGTTCGGTTGGTCAACCGACTGACGAGTAACTCACCACTCCCCTACGCAAGGCCGACATCGCACTCTCGACGATGGGCCGCAACTCGTCGTCCGCCGCTTGGGCGATCTGACCGAGCAAATCGAGGAGCTGGCGGACCCAACGCACGAAGTCGCCCGCCGACATCGCGCTGTCGGTGAGCACCGAGTCGAGGCTGGCGCCGGCGGCCCACCGGTAGGCCGCCCACGCAAAACCGGGTGCCGGCTCGCGCAAGAAGTCGAGCCGCCGGTCGCGTTCGGCTTGGGCCAGTTCGCGCCACATCGCCATCGTGGCGTCGAGCACGTCGGGGGTACGGCCGCGTGGCAGCCGCGGTGGGGAGGCCACCGGCTCGCGGGCCTCGTACACCAGGGCCGACACGCTGGCGGCAAGCTCCGGCGGCGTGAGACCGTTCCACAGGCTGGCTCGCACGCACTGTGCGGCCAAGAGGTCAAGCTCGCCGTAGAGCCGAGCCAGCCGTCGTCCGGCATCAGTGACCTCATCGCCATCGAGGTAGCCCAGGTGGTCGAGCAGGTCGCAGACCCGATCGAACACGCGCGCGATCGAGTTGGTGCGGGTCTCGACCCGACGCCGCAGTGCGTCGGTATCGCGGCGCAGCCGCCAATAGCGCTCGGCCCAGCGGGCGTGTTGCTCACGATCGGCACAGCCGTGGCACGGGTGTGCGCGCAATTGCGCCCGGAGGTCGGTGATCTGGGCGGCCACCGCGTCGCCTTGCGCGCCGTGCTGATCGTGCGGCTGCGCCGGGGCCGCATTGTCGAAACCGCGATTCTTTAACGTGATCGCGAGTTCGCGCCGGTCTTGAGAGTTGCGGCTGTTGAAAGACTTCGGTAGCCGGAGATGCCCGAGAGGTTCGACAGGAGTGGGAAAATCGAGTACGGACAACCGCTTCACCTGGCGCTCTTCAGTGAGCACCACCGGGCGCGGATCGTCGGTACCCGGCTGCAGCCCAGGGTCGAGCACCAGCGCGATGCCGGCCCGTCGGCCACTCGGGATGCGCACGACATCGCCCGGCTTCAGTTTCTCCAGCGACGCCGCCGCGGCCGCCCGACGACGTGCAGCAGTCGACCGCGCCGACGCGGCCTCGACGTCGGAGAGAGTGCGACGGAGTGCCGCGTATTGCTCGAAGTCGCCGAGATGACAGGTCATCGCCTCGCGGTAGCCGTCGAGCGCGCCATCGTTCTTCTGGATCTGGCGGGCGAGACCGACCACCGCACCATCGGCCTGGAACTGCGCGAACGACGATTCGAGCAGCACCCGCGCTTTGTCGCGACCGACCTGCCCGACCAAGTTGACCGCCATGTTGTACGACGGCCGGAAGCTCGATCGCAGCGGATAGGTGCGGGTCGAGGCCAGGCCGGCGACCGCGCCTAGATCGAGACCTTGACTCCACAGCACCACCGCATGGCCTTCGACATCGATACCGCGCCGGCCGGCCCGACCCGTGAGCTGGGTGTACTCCCCCGGCGTGACGTCGACGTGTGCCTCGCCGTTCCACTTGACCAGCCGTTCGAGCACGACCGTACGGGCCGGCATGTTGATGCCCAGCGCCAATGTCTCGGTGGCAAAGACCGCCTTGACCAGGCCGCGCGTGAACAACTCCTCGACTACTTCCTTGAAGGTCGGCAGCATGCCGGCGTGATGTGCAGCGATACCGCGCTCGAGAGCTTCAAGCCATTCGTGGTAGCCGAGCACGTGCAGGTCTTCATCGGGAATCGACGTCGTGCGTGCTTCGACAATGGCCCGCACCTCCGCCACTTCTGACGGCGTATTCAGCCGCAGATGCGCGCGCAGGCATTGCCCGACCGCGGCCTCGCAGCCAGCCCGGCTGAAGATGAAGGTGATCGCCGGCAGCAACCCGTCGGCGTCCAATCGTTCGATGACATCGACCCGGCTTGGTGTGTCGCGACGCCGCGGACGCCGGTCACGGCTGCCCCGTTCGAATGACCGCGCTTTGCGTTCTTCGTCGCTGGTGGCTCGGGTCAGCTCGGGATTGACCTTGAGCTCCGTCGTCGCGCCGCTGACGAACAAGTCGTACATACGCGGGCCGACCAGCATGTGCTGCCAGAGCGGCACCGGCCGATGTTCTTCAACAATCACGGCTGTTTCGCCGCGCACGGTGACAAGCCACTCGGCGAATTCTTCGGCATTGCTGACGGTCGCCGACAACGAGATGAGCCGAACCGACTCGGGCAGGTGAATGATCACCTCTTCCCACACACCGCCGCGAAAACGATCGGCGAGGTAGTGCACTTCGTCCATCACGACGTAGCCAAGACCTGACAACGTGGACGACGACGCGTACAGCATGTTGCGCAACACCTCGGTCGTCATCACGACGACAGGAGCTTCACCGTTGATGGTGTTGTCGCCGGTCAGCAGACCGACCTTGCCATTGCCGTAGCGGCGAACGAGGTCGCTGTATTTCTGGTTGGACAGCGCCTTGATCGGTGTCGTGTAGAAGCACTTGCGGCCTTCGGCCAGCGCGAGGTGCACCGCAAACTCACCGACGAGGGTCTTGCCCGAGCCGGTTGGTGCCGCAACGAGCACGCCATGACCGCCCTCAAGTGCGCGGCAGGCTTTGAGTTGGAAGTCGTCGAACGGGAAGTCGTAGAGCGCCTCGAACGACTCGAGCACCGGCGACGACCCGCGCCGCCGGGCTGCCGCGTACCGCTGGGCAGGGCTCACATCGGCGGACACATCTCCACGCTACGCGGTGATCCGTGCACGAGGAGTGCAGGCCAGGCGTCGGCGCAGAGGACTTCCGGCGAAATCGTTGCTCAGCGCGAAGTCAGATCGAGGGGCGACGTTTCGTCGTCGGCCAGATCGGAGAAGGGGTCGGAACGTTCGACGCGGGCTTTCCGGATGTCATGAAGTCGTGCTATCTGGGTGGCGGCTTCGAGAAGGACAACTAACGGCAGGGCAAGCGCCAGCATGGTGAACGGGTCACCCGATGGTGTGGCGACCGCCGCGAACACGAATGCGAGAAAGATCGACACTCGCCGGTTCTTCTTCAGGCGGGCGTAGCTCACCATCCCGACCATATTCAGCATGACGATCAGCAGCGGAATGTCGAACGAGGCGCCGAAAATCAACAACATCGCGAGGGCGTACGACAGGTAGTGATCGATCGAGATCAGACTCACTGTGTTGTGCGGCGCGAAGTTCAACAAGACTTGCAAGCCCTTGGACATCACGAGATAGGCAAGTGTTGCGCCGCAGAGAAACAGCGGCACCGCTGCGCCGACAAAAGCAAGTGAGTAGCGCCGCTCCTTGCGCTCAAGGCCGGGCGTCACGAAGGCCCAGAGCTGGTACAGCCACACGGGCGAGGCGACCACGATGCCCGCGATGAGGGCCACTTTGAAATGCCAGAGGATCGGGTCGAACACGCTGCTGAAGACGAGCGGCCCCGCACCACAACCCTTGACTTTCTGCGCTACCTCTAGGGCCTGGTGTTGGTGAACCTCGCAATAGGGCCGCTGCAGAAAGTTCCAAATCGGGTTGAAGAAGATGAACGACACGGACCCGGCCACGGCGACCGCGACGAAGCTCTTGACCAGGCGACTGCGCAACTCGCGCAAATGCTCGGCAAGCGACATCCGCCCCTCACGGGGGCGCGTCGTCCGGGACATGGGATGTGGTTAGCGAAACTGGGAACGACTAGGGCGCGTCGTGCTGCTCGATGACGGGCTGCACCGGCACTGGCACGATCGCCGGCGCAACCGTGGCGACCTGCGCTGGGACGGTGACAGCCGCGGGAGCGGAAGCGACGGGTACCTGCTGCACGGGAGCGGCCTGCGGGATCTGCAGCGGCGCGGCCGGCGGAACCGGCTCTTCGTCGGTCAGCAGTCCCTTGGTCTCGGCCTTGAAGATCCGCAACGACCGTCCAAGTCCGCGAGCAGCGTCCGGCATCCGTTTGGCGCCGAAGACCAAGAACCCGACGACGATCAGGAGGACCAAGATTTCGGGGTTACGCATCAGAACCTCTCCATACCCTCGGGGTCGAACCTATGGTACGCCGACGGAGGGGTTCGTCCGCGATGACTCGAACAGTTCACTTATTCGCCGAGCAATCGCCGACCGACGGACGGTCGACCACTCAGCGAGCAAAGGTATCGGCAGAGGGAAGGCGGCCAACGCGCTCGCTGGCGTTGGCGACGTCAGCACCCAACGAGGTGGCCTGGCGCCAGAGCCGCAGGCCGAGCAACGCCAACACCGCGAGCGCGAGCAAGCCGAGGCCGACGAAGATCATGGCCCAACCGAAGAAGCTCACGGCGGAAGTAGATCACGCCGCCCAACGAGATCGTGGGCGGCGTGATCGGGGAAGCTTTGCGGCCTAGCGGCCGGTCGGTCAGGCGCGGAAGGCGTGCTCGGCAAGGGCGGCCAGGTAGTCGGTGCGCTCGATCGCAAGCGCAAAGTCGAGAAGTTCGTCGTAGCTGATCGAGTAGCCGTCGTGGCTCTCGAGCGCCTCGGCCGGGATGCTCCAGTTCGTCGCACGAACTCCACCGGACACGAGCAACGAGATGATGTGGTCATCAGCGGGCTTGCGCACTTCTTCGATGCAGCGCGGGCAGCGGAACGCGTAGTACGACAGGGGCGCCTGGCTGCAGACCATCAGCGTGAGGTCATCCGCCGTCAGTTCCACCTCGCCACAGGTGGGGCAGGTTGCCTTGATGGTCGTCATTGCGGTCCCTTCGCCGAGCCCTTCAACTGGTGACGTCAAACCCTTCGACACCGGCTCAGGAACTCTTGACGACACTTGCGGCCCCTTTCAGATAGCCCGAATGGCCCAGTTTGGGTATGGCTCCGCCAGTCGGCAGACAATGCCTTCGCCCGGCCGCCAAGGCCGTCAAACGATTGATACCTGCTCGTCCACCGACCGGTGCCGGAACTCGCGCAAATGGAGCAACGGCGCCTGGCCCTTCCATTCCGGCTTCATGCGCGCTTGACGGACGGCGGATGGCGGGCCCTTCTCGTCGTCCGGTCGCACGTATCGGAGTGTTGATGTCGCTCTGGCAGCACTAACACTTCGATACCCTCACGCGGGCCGGCGGCCGGCGGCCGGCGAGGGCCTTCTCGTTCGCACCGGCCGGCGGGCACGTGCAGTACCCTCAGTCGAGCAGGCCTGCGGCGGCGTAGGCGTCGAGTGCTGACTGCGCATCAGCGGCGACGGCAGCCACCAGATCGGCAGGTTCGACTACCCGACCCTGCGAGCCCAACCGCAACGCGAGCCGCCGAACCCACCGGTTGTCTGGCGTCCGCAACACAACCTGGGCACCGCCGTCGGCGCGGGGCTCAACCGACTCGCATGGGTAGTACTCCGGTACCCAGCGGCCGGCCGGCTGGAGATCGATCACCACCCGGATGTCGTCAGGTCCGGCCTGGAACAGGCCGGCGTCGAGATCGCGGGGCTGCGCGTCTGCCGGGGGTGCCGAGGCGACGTCGAGCATTGTCGCCGCGGTGACGCGGTCGACCCGGAACAGCCGTACGGCCTCGGCGAGGCGGCACCAACCCTCGAGATAGACCCGGCCATCGACCACGCTGAGGCGCATGGGGTCGACGTCACGTTCGGTCGTCTCGTCGCGCGCCGGCACGTAGTAGCTCAGGTGCAGGCGGCGCTTCTCGGCCAGCGCTCGGTGCACGACCGACTGGATCTCGGGGCTACTCGACGGCGGTTCGATATCGACTGCAATCGGCGAGCCGACCGAGGCCTCCCCTGCCGCACCCTCGAGCTTGGCGAGAGCCGAATCAACCGCATCGCGGTCTTGCAGCCCGGGTAAGTCGGCCAGCATCCGCAGCCCCACGATCAGTGGCAACGCCTCGTCGCGAAACAGACGGAGCGGCCGCCCGATCGAATCCGCGTTGCTGACCGTGATGCGGCCCGATGCGGTGATGTCGACCTCGATCAGATCGCCCGGAAAGTAGCCGGGGAGCCCGCACATGTAGACCAGTTCAAGATCGCGAGCAATCTGTTCCTCGCTCACGCCAAACGTCCGGGCGACTTCGGCGAGTCGCGCGCCCGGCCTGGTCAGCAGGTACGGCACCAGCGAAAGCAGCCGCGGCAACTGCTCGGTTGATCCGTTCACGTCAGCACCGCCCGCAGCCTGGCGACGATCGCGTCGCGGGCCTCCGCCGGCTCGACTACGACCACCTCGGCGCCGTACGCCACCACCTCATCGGCCAGTCGGTGGACATCGGGAAACAGCAGCTCCACGACGTCCCAGCCGGCATCGACCGGGACGACGGACAGGGCGCGCCGCCGTAACCCGACAGCGGCGCCCGAACGAATACGCAGGGTCGCGGTAAGACGCTCGCTGCCGGCGTCCATGCGACGCACGAAGGCGCGGATGTCGGTGCCCTCAGGCACCTCCACACTGCCCGCTGCACCGACGAGGTGCACCGGACCCACGATGCGGCCGATCCGGAACACGCGGGGCTCCCCGCGGTCGGTATCGCGGGCGACGAGGTACCAGCGGCCGTGCCACGACACCAGGCCCCACGGTTCGACGTGGCGGCGAGCTCCCGGCTCGCGGTAGTCGAATTCAACCGGACGCCGATCGGTGGCCGCCTGACGTAAGGGCTCGAACGCTGGTTCGCTGGTCGACACCCTCGTCTCGATCGCGACCGGAACTGCGTCGTCGATGTCGATACCGGCTGCGCGCAGCTTCAGCACGGCTTCGAAGGCGTGGCCACTCAGGCTTGCCTGTTGCCAGGTGCGGGCAGCGACACCGAGAACCGCCAGTTCGGCTGGCTCGAACGCGATGTCCGGCAGGCTGTAGTCGTCGCGCCTGATGCGGTAGCCAGGCTCGTCGTCGAACACGCTGTCGCTGCCCGTCTCCAGCGGGATGCCGAGATCGCGCAAGTCTTCCTTGTCGCGCTCGAACTTGCGCTTGAAGGCGTCGTCGCCCAACTCCTCGTACCCGGCGACGGTAAGCCGGATCTGTTCGGCGGACAGATAGCGACGGGTCGCGAGCAGGCAGATGACCAGGTTCAGCAGCCGTTCGGTCTTGCGCGCAGACATGCGCTGGAGGCTACTTCACGTCCACAAGATCGACGACGAAGATCAGCGTCTCGCCCGGCGCGATCGCGCCACCAGCACCACGATCTCCGTAGGCCAAGTGCGGCGGAATGACCAGCCGGCGACGTCCGCCGACCCGCATGCCGGCGATGCCGTCGTCCCAGCCTTTGATGACCCGGCCGCCGCCGAGCGGAAACGACAACGGGTCGCCGCGGCTCCACGAGCTGTCGAACTCCTCCCCCGTCGAGTAAGCAACTCCGACGTAGTGAGCCGCGACCGTGCGGCCGGGAACGGCCTCGTCGCCGTCGCCGGCGATCTCATCGACGATGACGAGATCGGTGGGCGGCTCGCCTTCGGGAAAGTCGATTTCAGGTTTGGCACGTTCGGCCATGGTGGTCTCCTTCTGCGGATCTCGGGTGGCGGTTGTTTCGGTCACGTTGTCGGTACTACATGCTCGCGATCAGCTTCTCGACGCGGTCGTCAACAGCGCGAAACGGATCCTTGCAGAGCACGGTTCGTTGAGCCTGATCATTGAGTTTCAAGTGCACCCAATCGACGGTGAAATCTCGCCGTTTTTCCTGTGCCCGCTTGATAAATTCGCCACGAAGTCGCGCGCGAGTGTTTTGCGGAGGCACCGATTTCGCTTCGAAGATTTCGAGGTCGCGCGCGACCCGGTCGACGGCGCCGCGGCGTTCGAGTAGGTAGTACAACCCCCGGTTGCGATTGATGTCGTGGTAGGCAAGATCAAGCTGGGCCACTCGCGGCGACGACAACGCCAAGTTGTGCTTGGCTCGGTATCGCTCGATGAGTTGGTACTTGATGACCCAATCGATCTCGCGTTCGACACTCGACAGGTCACCGCTCGACACCGCGGCTACAGTGCGTTCCCACAAGTCGAGTACGCGGGCAGTTATGGGGTCGGCGCCACGGCGCGCGACGAAGTCGCGCGCCTTACCGAGGTACTCCTCCTGAATCTCCAATGCGCTCGCTTCGCGGCCGTTCGCGAGCCGCACCTTCCGGCGCCCGGTCACGTCATGACTGATCTCGCGGATCGCCCGAATCGGGTTTTCCAGGGTCAGGTCGCGCAGCACGATGCCGGCCTCGATCATGCGCAGTACAAGGTCCGTCGAACCCGTCTTCAGCAACGTGGTCGTCTCTGACATGTTCGAGTCGCCGACGATCACGTGCAGGCGACGGAACCGCTCGGCGTCCGCATGTGGTTCGTCGCGGGTGTTGATGATGGGCCGCGACCTCGTGGTGGCCGACGAGACGCCTTCCCAGATGTGTTCGGCCCGTTGGCTGACGCAATAGACCGCGCCCCTCGGCGTGGCCAATACCTTGCCGGCACCGCAGATGATCTGCCGGGTCACGAGAAACGGGATGAGGATGTCTGCCAGCCGCCCGAACTCCCCTTGGCGGCCGACGAGGTAGTTCTCATGGCAGCCGTAGGAGTTGCCGGCCGAATCAGTGTTGTTCTTGAACAGATAGATGTCGCCGGCGATGCCCTCTTCGCGCAGCCGACGTTCGGCATCGACCAGGAGACCTTCGAGCGTGCGTTCGCCGGCCTTGTCGTGGATCACCAGCTCGACGACGTTGTCGCATTCAGGCGTGGCGTACTCAGGGTGCGAGCCGACGTCGAGATACAACCGGGCGCCATTCCGAAGGAAGACGTTGCTCGACCGGCCCCAGGAGACGACACGGCGAAAGAGGTAACGGGCGACTTCGTCGGGTGAGAGCCGTCGCTGACCCTTAAACGTGCAGGTCACGCCGTACTCGTTTTCCAGGCCGAAGATCCGCCGGTCCATTCCGGCAGCCTAGGCCAGGTGGTTCGGGACGGGCGCGATAGCTACCAGCGTGAGGCGCGCGCCATCGGTCCGATGGCAAGGCCCGGAATCTGCCAGCCGCGGGCAACGAGGGCCTCTTCGTAGGCCTGCGCCGCGATCCGCTTCTCGTTGACGAGACGATCGACGACGTCCTCGGTCGAGGCGTTCTCGCGAGCGAGGTCGAGACGTGCGACGGCGGTGAGATACGTCCTCATCAGCGTGTGCAACCGGCTGTCGTTGGTCCAGGACGCCATGTCACCCTCCCTCGTTTACGTCTGTCGTGCGCGACCTATTGGCCGCCGTTCAAAGTCAGTAATCGGCCGATTGGACCTGGAAGTTGAGCCCAGGTGGCGGAAACCTTTTGGCGTGGGTGGCGTAGCGCGCGTGAGCCGACTGCCAGCCGGATGCGGCAAATGGGTCAGTCAAATACGACGAAGCAGACGAATGCCCTATTCGGCCGGGTCGACCGCCGTCGGTGCGGCCGACCCGGCCGACGTCTCAGCCTGGTGGGGTGAACTGGCGGCCAGCAGCGCTTCGAGCTGGGGCCCGACGTAGCGACGGAAAGTCCGACGCGACCGAGAACGAACCAATGCCGCCACTTCGAGTTGGCCAGCCGTCAAGGCGCGCATCTCGCCGTCAGGAGCTTGCGTCAACACGTCGACGGCGAGCCGCAACGCGTCGGTGAGCGCAGCGCCCGCGATATAGCGTTCTTTGAGCAATCCGGTGATGTGCTCGGCTTGGCCTCCCATGGCCACGAAGCCATGCTCGTCGGCCACCGAGCCGTCGTAGGTGAGCCGGTAGATGGTGTCGCCGTCGGCGTCTTCGCCCACCTCCGCGACCACGATTTCGACCTCGTAGGGCTTCTCGCCGGCACCGCTGAAGATCGCCCCGAGGGTCTGCGCGTACGCGTTCGCGATCGTGCGACCGGTGACATCACGGCGGTCATAGGTGTAGCCCGTCAGGTCGGCGAGGCGGACGCCGGCGACGCGGAGGTTTTCAAACTCGTTGTACCGACCCACCGCCGCAAAAGCGATGCGGTCGTATACCTCGCTTATCTTGTGGAGCGCCTGCGAGGCGTTTTCAGCCACGAACAAGATGCCGTCGGCGTATTGGAGCACCACATTGCTGCGACCGCGGGCGATGCCCTTGCGGGCATAGTCGGCCCGGTCTTTCATCAGCTGCTCGGGCGAAACGTAGAACGGCGCGCTCATGTCCGGCTCCTCCTCCGCGTCAGCTCAGCGGCGCGGCGGGGCCGCCCGGTCGGGTCATGCGGGCGTCGATCACACGGGCGACGATGTCGCCGAGCACGTCGTCGCCGATGCGCTGGAATCCCTCGGCCGTGCAGGACACAACGACCGGGTAGATGCGGCGAGTGACGTCAGGACCACCGGTCGCCGAGTCGTCGTCGGCTGCGTCGTACAGCGCTTCAACACAAGCGCGGACGGCGTCGAGCTGCACGAAGTCTTCGCGGAAGAACTTCTTCAATGCGCCGCGCGCGAACATCGAACCTGAGCCAACCGCGTGGAAGGAATGCTCTTCGTAGCGACCACCGGTGACATCGAACGAGAAGATCCGGCCGGCCTTCGCGGGATCGGCCACCAGCAGGTCGTAGCCGGCAAACAGCGGGACGACCGCAAGACCCTGCATGGCCATCGGCAGGTTGCCACGAATCATCATCGAGAGTCGGTTTGCCTTGCCCTCAAGGGAAAGCGTGGCGCCTTGCAGCTTCTCGTAGTGTTCGAGCTCAACCTGGAAGAGGCGTACCAGTTCGATCGCGAGACCAGCCGTGCCGGCGATGCCGACGCACGAATGTTCGTCGGCCTGAAACACCTTTTCGATGTCGCGCTGCGCGATGATGTTGCCCATCGTCGCCCGCCGGTCACCAGCCATTACGACTCCACCGTCAAAGGTGACGGCCACAATCGTGGTGCCATGTGGGGCGTCGACCGTGCCGGGTCCGAGCGTGCGACGACCCGGCATCATGTCGGGTGCATGCATGCCGAGGAAATCGGCGAACGAGCCGACGCCCGGCTGATGGAACGCGTGCGGCAGCCGCCCGAATGCATCGGTGCTCACTGGCCGCCCTTCTGGATGTAAGAGCGAACGAACTCCTCCGCATTCTCTTCGAGCACTTCGTCGATTTCGTCGAGAATCGAGTCGACATCATCGTTGAGCTTCTCGTGCCGCTCTTTCAGGTCGCTGCTGGCGGTCTCGTCGACGACGACCTCGTCGGCTTCGGTCGAGTTGCGGCTCGCGTGCTCTTGGCCCGCGGATTCGTGGTCGGCCATCTGCCCTCCGTTCTTCGCTCGTCGTCACCCGTGCTGTGCCGACATTACCTTCGACAGCACCACCGAAGGGCTCAAGGGGTAGCGGTCAGCGCGTGTTGGTGAGCGCCGCGACGAGCTCAGCGGCGGTCGCGCACCGGTCGATCAGGTCGCCCACATGCGCCTTGGTGCCGCGCAATGGCTCAAGGGTCGGGATGCGCTGCAGTGACTCGTGGCCCGGCAAGTCAAAGATGACGGAATCCCAGGACGCGGCCGCGACGTCCGGGCCGAACTTGGCGAGGCAACGGCCACGGAAGTACGCCCGGGTGTCCTCCGGCGGTTCGATCGTGGCCCGCGCGACCGCGTCGGCAGCCAGCAATGTCCGCATGCTGCCTCGGGCGACGAGCCGGTTGTAAAGGCCCTTCTCGGCCCGCACGTCGTGGTACTGCAGATCGACGAGTTGCAACTTGTGCGCGGCCCAATCGAGCCCTTCGCGGTCGCGATAGCCGTTGAGGAGCGCGAGTTTGGCTACCCAATCAAGCTCGGCCGACAACGACATCGGGTCGTCGGCCAGCCGCGACAGCACCGACTCCCAGCGATCGAGTACGTCTCGCGTCATGTCGTCGACGTCCGCGCCCATGCAGTCTTCGACGTACTTGCGCGCTTGCTCCAAGTACTCCATTTGTACCTGCAGGGCCGTCATCTTGCGGCCGTCGCGCAGGGTGACCCGATGTGTCAACGATGAATCGTGCGACACCGCACGCAACGCCGCGACGGGCCCGTCGATCGAAAAATCGACGGAGAGAAAGCCGTCCTCGATCATCGCCAACACCAACGCGGTCGTACCGAGTTTGAGGTAAGTGGCTATCTCACTCATGTTGGCGTCGCCGATGATGACATGCAGCCGGCGATACTTCTCCGGATCTGCGTGCGGCTCGTCGCGGGTGTTGATGATGGGTCGCTTGAGCGTCGTCTCGAGGCCGACCTCAACCTCGAAGAAGTCGGCGCGCTGGCTGATCTGAAACCCGTGTCCTCGACCGTCTGCACCGATCCCGACGCGACCCGCTCCGCAGAAAACCTGGCGGGTGACGAAGAATGGCGTCAGATGCTTCACGATGTCGGCGAATGGTGTGCTGCGACGGGTCAGGTAGTTCTCGTGGCAGCCGTAGCTCGCACCTTTGTTGTCGGTGTTGTTCTTGTAGAGCTGGATCGGCCACGTGCCCGGGACGGTGGCGGCACGGCGCGCGGCCTCGGCCATGACCCGCTCGCCGGCTTTGTCCCAGAGCACTGCGTCGAACGGATTCGTTACCTCGGGCGAGGAATACTCGGGATGCGCGTGATCGACATAGAGCCGGGCGCCACTGGTCAAGATTACGTTCGCCAGCCCAAGATCTTCGTCGGTCAGCTGCGACGGATCAGCGACCTCGCGAGTGAGCTCGAACCCCCGTGCGTCGCGCAGGGGGTTCTCTTCCTCAAAGTCCCACCGCGCTCGGTGGTCTCGGTGTAACGGGTGTCCACTCGCCACGGGCTCGGCGACGATGTCCCGCGCCGGCACGTAGGCGTTCACAATCTGCGATGAGGCGGACATCGCATTCGCGGTCGGATGGCCAGGCACGGAGATCCCAAATTCGGTCTCTATCCCCATCACACGGTGCACCGTCACGCCTCTAGCGTACGGCTCGGAATGACACGAACCACGTGAGTCAGGCATCCGCCGCCCAGTCGAGTGAATTGACCACTTCGCCGATCGCCCGAACGCTACCGCTGCGGGCGCGTAGGCAGATTCCGGCTACACACAGTTGCGTCGGACTACAGAGAGTTGCGGCACGTGCGCGCCGCGCCCAAACGGTGCCAGATCTCCGCGACACGCGGAAAATTCGGCTGCCGGTACCCCAACAATTCGCGGTACATATGTGACACGCAACCTAGGATGCGGCGGTATGGTGTGCTCTATTCGGCCGTGACAGCGTGTGCGGCGGTGGGGGTGGGGGATCGATGGAAAATTCACGTCGAGAAGTTGCGATCGCGACCGCGGGGGTTTCAGTCGCGGGCATCCTGCTTGCCGCGTTCATGTTGGCACGCCATGCCTCGGGCGAACCGATCGCAACCCCGCCGGATTCGCCCGTCCCGGGATCTGCGACACCTTCGCCGCAGGTGTTGGGCACCGAATTCAGCCAATCCGACTCGTCGGCGCCGCTGCCGGTGACCATCTTGCTACCTGGCCAGACCTCGACCGTCACTGCGCAGGTCACGCTGCCCGGGAGCACGGTGTCCGTCAGCGGACCGGCGTCGACTCATACGCAGTTGTCGATCCATACGCAGTTGCAGACCTCCACCGCGTTTGTCACAGTGAGCCCGCATCCGGCGCCTACTGTCACGAAGCTTGTTAACGGCCCGACAGCCACCGCGACCTTTGTTCGTCCTGGTCCGACGGCGACAGTTACAGCGCCTGGGCCCACCGTGACCTTCATCCAGCCAGGCCCCACAACTACCAGGCCTGGGCCGACGCGCACGGTCACAGCGACCGCGACGGTGACCGCGACGGTGACGCAGATCTCGCCTGGCCCGACCGTCACAGTCACCCAGATCTCGCCTGGCCCGACCGTCACCTGTACCACCGACATCTTCGGAAACGTGGCTTGCCAGTAGGTCGCACCCCGGCCTTTACTACAGGTACTGGCCGGTGTTCGCGATTGTGTCGATCGAGCGGCCTGCCTCGGTGCCCTGCTTGCCCGAGATGAGCGTACGAATGTAGACGATGCGCTCACCCTTCTTGCCAGAGATGCGGGCCCAGTCGTCGGGGTTGGTCGTGTTCGGCAGGTCTTCGTTCTCCTTGAACTCATCGACGCAGGCCGAGTTGAGATGCTGCATCCGCAGGCCCTTGTGGCCGGTGTCGAGGAAGTCTTTGATCGCCATCTTCTTCGCCCGATCGACGATGTTCTGGATCATCGCGCCGGAGTTGAAGTCTTTGAAGTACAAGACCTCCTTGTCTCCGTTGGCGTAGGTGACTTCGAGGAAACGGTTCTCTTCTGTCTCGTCGTACATGCGCAACACGGTGTGTTCGATCATCGCCTCGACCGTCGATGCGCGCGACCCACCATGTTCGGCCAAGTCGTCGGCGTGCAACGGAAGGTCGGTGGTGATGTATTTGCTGAAGATGTCGCGGGCGGCTTCGGCGTCCGGCCGTTCGATCTTGATTTTGACGTCGAGCCGACCTGGCCGCAGGATCGCGGGGTCGATCATGTCCTCGCGGTTGGACGCGCCGATCACGATGACGTTTTCGAGACCTTCGACGCCGTCGATCTCGCTCAGCAGCTGCGGCACGATGGTCAGCTCGACGTCAGAACTCACGCCCGAGCCACGAGTACGGAAGATGGAATCCATCTCGTCGAAGAAGATGATGACCGGGTTGCCGTCGCTCGCCTTTTCGCGGGCCCGCTGGAAAACCAGCCGGATCTTGCGTTCGGTCTCGCCCACGTACTTGTTCAGCAACTCGGGGCCCTTGATGTTCAAGAAGAAGCTCTTGCCCTCAGGCTTGCCGCTCACCTGCGCGACCTTCTTCGCCAGCGAATTGGCCACCGCCTTGGCAATCAAGGTCTTGCCACAACCAGGCGGACCGTAGAGCAGCACACCCTTCGGCGGCCGCAGCTTGTGCTCGCGAAAAAGATCGGCATGCAGGTACGGCAGTTCGACGGCATCGCGAATCATCTCGATCTGAGCGGCGAGGCCGCCGATCGCGGAGTAGTCGATGTCAGGCACTTCTTCGAGTACGAGTTCTTCGACCTCGGCTTTCGGAATGCGCTCGTACACGTAGCCCGACCGGTTCTCGAGCAGCAACGAATCGCCCACCCGCAACGCGACGTCGGTCAGTGAGTCGGCGAGGATGACGATGCGCTCTTCGTCGCTGTGCCCAACGACCAAAGC
>OLLJ01000135.1_pt1 | contig 18099 bp, 13 predicted proteins | sample 1604521 | NCBI WGS metagenome assembly OLLJ01 (sample SAMEA104055714, study PRJEB20765) | soil metagenome | isolation source: soil
CCCCTCGCCGACCCCCTCGCCGACACACACCGCGGCTTCAGTCCCGCCTGTCGGGCCGAAGGTCAGCACCAGTGCGAGCGTGGTGAGCCCACGGCCGGCGATCGCTCCCGCCGTCGCCAGGGGTGGGGGTGGCGCCGCACCGGCTGGGCCGACCGCGGTAGCCAAGGTGGCGGCTGCGGTCGCGGTTCGCAGACTCTTCGCCTCGACGTCGCCTTGGAACACCGCCAAAACAGGCGTCACGTACGCGGCGTCCGCTGATGGCGTGCTGCACTCGCAAACCTACGGTCTGAATAACGGCGCCTACGACCACCCGACGTACTTCGCGAAGGCATCCGATCCGGTGACGTCCTTCCATCTTGGTGCGGGGTGGGGATTTCCGGCCACAACGTTGACGGTGCCGGCGCCCGCGGGCATGGCGCCGTCGGCCGGCGGTGATCACGTCATGACGATGCTGCTTGCCGACGGTCGGATCCTCGACCTTTATGGCGTGACTGGCAGCGGCACCAATGTCACTGCCTCGTTCTATGGCGTGTCCGATGGCATCAATGGCACCGGGTTCGGTAACCCCGCAACATCCGCCGCGATTGGCACTACGGCGATCGGCTCCACGCAAGCAGGCGGGACGATTTTGGCTCGCGATGTCGCAGCCGGTGCGATCCCGCATGCTCTGTGCATCGCCTTCGACTACTCGGCCCTCGGCGGAGTAGGCAACGGTGGCGTGTCGGTGTTGCCCGCGGTGGCGAACGACGATGGTGGTGGGCCGGGTCCGCTCGCAGAAGGAAGCCTTTTGCTGATCCCCGCTGGAACGCCGAGGCCGGCCGGCTTATCGCCGATGGGTGCTGCGTTGTGGACGGCTGCCGCCACGTATGGCGTGTACATCACCGACCAGCTCAGTGGCGACCCGATGTTCTACGGTGACGGGAGTCGGTCCGTTGCCACCGCCTTCACCTCAAATGACCTCACCTCCGTGGGGAGGGCGCTCCAGCTCGTCAAGACGTGGTAGCTCCGTTGCGTTTAGAGATCAGGCTGCGATGCCGACGCGAATCCTGAGACGATGGAGTCTGCGCGGTTCGGTCTGCGCGGTTCCGGTCGACGGAGCTCGGGGCAACGAGGGAGTGTTTGGTGGAACAAGATCAAATCCGCGAAGTTCTAGCGTCGTTCGGCCGACTGGCGGTCGACGTCTCCGCGCTCGATGATCGCGATGATCTTTACGCCGCTGGCTTGACGTCGCACGCGAGCGTGAATGTGATGCTCGGACTCGAAGACGCCTTCGACATCGAGTTTCCTGAGCGCCTGCTCCGTAAGCCCACGTTCGCGAGCATCGCGGCGATACGCGGCGCCCTTCATGAGTTGAGTGGTGTGGCGGCCTCATGACGGCAGTCAGCTCGTTGGCCCGCGCCGACATCAGGGGCGCGGCTGCACAGATCGGTGCGGAGGTCGCCGCTATTCATGCGGCCGACGTCGACCGAAATGCGCGCTTCCCTCATGAGGCCATCGATGCATTGCGCGACGCGCGTTTGTTGTCGTGTTACGTCCCGAGCGGTGCGGGCGGAGCAGCGGCCAGCTTGGTCGAAGTCGCCAGTGCGGTTGAGGAACTTGGTCGGCATTGCGCGTCGACGGCAATGATTTTTGCGATGCACCAGATTCAGATTGCGTCGCTCGTACGACACGGACGCTCGTCGACCCTCCAAGACCTGATCACCGAAAGCGCGGCGTCACAGTTGCTGTTTGCTTCTGCGACGACCGAGACCGGCATCGGCGGCGACGTTCGCTCGAGCAGCTGTGCGGTCGAGACGACGGGCGACTCGTTCACGCTCACGAAGAATGCGCCGGTCATTTCCTATGGCGCCCACGCTGATGTCATCTTGGCGACCGCACGCCGCACGCCAGCTAGCCCCGCGAACGAGCAAGTGTTGGTTGCTTGCCGGCGTCCTGGTCTTCGTCTAGATCCGACCAGCCAATGGGACACTTTAGGATTCCGCGGTACGTGTAGCCCAGGATTCGTCCTCGAAGCCACCGGGTCGGTGGGGTCAATTCTGGATGACGCGTACAGCGAGATTTCGGCGCACACGATGCTGCCGGTTTCGCACATCCTGTGGAGTTCCGCGTGGCTTGGATTGGCAAGTTCGGCGGTCGTTACCGCGCGTCGATTTGTGCGGACACAGGCCCGGAACAAGCCTGGTGTGACACCACCGGCGGCGACCAGATTGGCTGAACTCGTTGTTGTTCAACAGCAGATGGCCGAACTTGTGCATGGCGCGGTTCGTCGGTTCGACGACGCTGCCGACGACATCGAAACACTCTCCAGCCTTGGCTTTGCGATCGCGATGAATTCGCTCAAGGTGGCGACGTCGACGCTGGTGGTCGACATCGTCGGACGCGCGATGCTGATCTGTGGGATCGCCGGCTATCGCGAAGACTCTGATTACAGCCTCGGGCGGCAACTTCGCGATGCGTACGGGGCCGCCCTGATGGTGAACAACGACCGGATCATCGGCAACAGCGCACAGCTGCTGCTCGTTCACAAAGACTGACATGACACTGATCGACTCGCACGCTGGATTCAGAGCGGAATTGATCGAAGCTGGTCTGCTTGTGCCGACTGGGGTGGACGGTCTCTACGGTCGGTCGGGCGCCTTCGAAGACATCATCGACGGAATCGATCGCGTCGTCGTTGCCGCCGCCGGCGACGACATCTCGACTCGGTTGCGTTTCCCGCCGCTGATGCCGCGGGAGGTGTTCGAACGCACGGACTACCTCGCATCGTTTCCCAATCTGGCCGGGTCTGTGCACACGTTCACTGGAGGTGATGCGGAGCACGCGGCACTGCTCGCTCAACACGAACGCGGCGAAGACTGGACGTCGAGCCTTCATCCGGCGGGCGTTGTTTTGCAGCCAGCGGCCTGCCACCCGCTGTATCCGCTGAATACCGGTCGGTTGCCTGACGCAGGTCGTCTCTACGACGTCTACGGCTACTGCTTCCGGCATGAACCAGCGATCGACCCGGCCCGCATGCAGGCGTTTCGCATGCACGAGTACGTCTACATCGGCTATCCCGATGCGGCGCTCGCGCATCGGGAGAAGTGGGTAGGCCGAGGAATGGATGTACTCGACGCGCTGGATTTGAAAGCCGAGCCAGTCGTGGCGAATGATCCGTTCTTCGGCCGTGTCGGCCGCATGCTTGCAGTCAATCAGCGCGATGAAGTGCTGAAGATGGAGTTGGTCGTTCGCATCTACGATGATCCGGACGCGGTCACCGCGGTGGTGTCATCCAACTGTCATCGCGACCACTTCGGGGTGAACTTCGCCATCGAAACTGCAGACGGCGCGGTCGCGCATAGTGCGTGTGTCGGCTTCGGTATGGAGCGCATCGCGCTCGCGCTGTTGCGTGCGCACGGCCTCGACTCGGCCGCATGGCCAGCGTCAGTGCGCGGCCGACTCTGGCCATGATTACTGCGGTCGTGGCAGACGTGGTTTGCGCCGGAGGGCTGCCGTGATTGTTGCGTCTGACCGCTTGGCAACGTCGACGTTCGAGCCGCACCGCCTGCACGGCGTAGACCGTACCTGGACCGAGACCAATTGCTACATCGACCTCTGGATCGAGGTCTTGCACAGCTTGGATCTCGACGTCGTCCCCGCGGCCGCGTGCACGTTGAGCGCCGATTTTGAAGGCGATCAATGGCGTTTCCTCAAGTATCCGCCCGAAGATTTGCGTGCACTTTATGGGATCGATGTCGCCGAGATGAGCATCTGGCGGCCCCTGGTCGAGCACGTCGCGGAACACCTTGGCCGCGGCCGGCTGCTCACGGTCGAGGTTGATGCATTCTGGTTACCTGACACGGTTGGCGTGTCGTATCGCGACGTGCATACGAAGACGACAATCGTCCCCCGGTGGCTCGATCTCGAGTCCCGCGCGCTGCGCTATTTTCACAATGCCGGGTACTTCGAACTGGGCGGCGAAGACTTCGACGGCATTTTCAGGTTGGCCGCACACCTGGACGCCGACGCGTTGGTGCCCTACGTCGAGCTGGTACGGCTCGACGACCTGCACCGAGATCCCGCACAAATAGTGAAGTGCGCTGTAGCCCTCGCGCATGATCACCTCAACCGTCGACCAACCGACAATCCCGTCGCCCGATTGGGTCAGACCATCGTGGCCGATCTGCCCTGGCTTCGGACCGCCGACCTCGACGGGTTCCACCAGTACGCTTTCGCCATGGTGCGGCAATGTGGCGCGACCGCCGAGCTCGCAGCGGATTTTCTCGATTGGCTTACCGAACACGACGCGGCACAACTCGCCGTGGCAGCGGAGAGATTTCGAGCTCTTGCCTCGGGTGCCAAAACGATCCAATTCCAGCTCGCTCGGTTGGTTCGCGGCCGTTCGGTTGACATCGAAGGTTCGCTCGATCGGCTGGCCGAGCTTTGGTCTGCCGCGATGGGCGACGTCATCGCCTGGCATGAGCGCTGATCCGCTCGCGTCGGCGGTCTGGGAGTGCACGTCGACGCCTCCTGGCGAGGTGACCGACGCAGCAGAGCTCGTGCAGTGCACGAACCGCTGGGTGCCTGCTCAGGTTCCGGGTACGGCCGCATCGGCGGTCTGGGCGGCTGACGGAGTCCGTGCCGCCATGTCCATCGACTACGACGAGGGCGACTGGTGGTTCAAGACGACCTTCGGTGTGCCGTCGGGCGGCGAAGACCAGCCGTGGTTGATGGCATTCGACGGGCTCGCCACGTTGGCGGACGTATGGCTCAATGGCGCGCACCTCTTGCACAGCGAGAACATGTTCCGTCGCAGCGAAGTTGAGATCGACAGGTTGGACGTGCGCAATGAGCTGGTTCTTCGGTTCGCTGCACTCGCACCAGAACTTCACCAGCGACGGCCACGTCCGCGGTGGCGGGCGAGCCTCGTCCGCGAGCAGAATCTTCGTTGGTTCCGCACCACGCTGCTCGGCCGGATGCCAGGGTGGGCGGGATACGCCGCGCCGGTCGGGCCGTGGCGCCCGATCTCGCTCCGGCATCGCAACGAGGCGTACGTCGTCCAACGTGAACTGACACCTACGTTGGTCGGCGCCGATGGCGTTCTCGACGTCGTCGTGGATCTGTGGCTGCCTGACGGTCTCGAACAACGCGACGCGATGCTCCGCGTGGGCGAAGTCGAGCACCCGGTTGTCCTGCGCCCACGTATTCACTGCGTGGTGACGATTCCGGAGCCCAATCTCTGGTGGCCGCATACCCATGGCGCATCGTCGAGGTACCGAGTATCGCTCGCGTTCGATAACACCACCATCGACCTCGGAGCTGTGGGCTTTCGAACCATTGCGGCGGATCGCGCATTGAATGGTTTCGCGCTGCTCGTCAACGGCGAGCGGATATTCGTGCGCGGGGCCTGCTGGGTGCCACCCGATGTCGTCGGGCTGAACGCCGACCGCGCCGCCATACGGCAAGCCGTCTCGGTACTGCGGGACGGCGGCCTCAACATGCTCCGCGTCACCGGGACGATGGTGTATGAAAGTTCGGATTTTTTCGACGCATGCGACGAGTTGGGCATGCTCGTATGGCACGACATCATGCTCGCGACGCTCGATCCGCCGATGACGCCCGAGTTCACCAGCGAGATCGAGGCCGAAGTGCGTGACCTATGTGCTGCGCTGCGAGCGCGACCCTCACTTGCCGTGATCTGCGGCGGTAGTGAGTCGCAGCAGCAGCCCGCATACCTGGGGTTTCCGGCCGCCGATCGCACGCTCGGTCTCGTCGAACGCGTCATACCGAAGATCGTCGCCGACCTACTTCCCGGCATTCCTTATGTGACCTCAAGCCCATCCGGCGGCGATCTGCCGACCCGTTTGAACGAGGGTGTCTCGCAATACTTCGGTGTCGGCGCATACCTTCGACCATTGCTCGACGTGAAGCTCGCCCAGGTCAGGTTTGCGGCCGAGTGCTTGGCGTTCTCGATCCCACCCGAGAAAGTCACCGTCGATGAGGTTTTCGATGGCCCCACACGTGCTGGTCACGATCCGCGGTGGAAACAGACTGTTCCTCGTGACGCCCTGGCGTCATGGGACTTCGAGGACGTGCGCGACTTCTATGTGCGCCAGATCTTTGACGTCGACCCGATGGTGGTTCGGTATGCCGATCCAGCGCGCGCCCTCGACCTCGGTCGGGCCGCAGTGGCACACGTCTTCGAGACCGTCTTCGGTCACTGGCGTCGGGCTGATGTCGATTGCGCGGGTGCGCTTGTGTTGGCGGGTTCAGACCTGTGGCCAGGGGCGGGCTGGGGCCTCGTCGATGCATTCGGCCGGCCAAAGGCCCCGTGGTATGTGCTGCGCAGATTGCTAGCGCCAGTGGCGGTGTACGTGACGGACGAGGGTCTTGATGGCCTGCTGGTGCACGTCATCAACGACACCGCGTCGCCGATCACGGGCGGTCGGCTCGACATCGAACTATTCGACCTAGCCGGACGCCGTGTTGCTGGCGAGTCGGTCGGCGTTGATGTCGATGCGCGCAGCGCGATTAACCTCTCGCTAGCGACTGTCTTCGACGGCTTTCGGGATGTCAACCATGCGTTTCGCTTCGGGCCGGCGAACTACGACGCGCTCGCGGCTCGCTTAGTGCAGTCAGGTGTGCTCGTATCCGACGTCGTCTATCTGCCACGCGGTCAAGTGCGCGCTCAGGCGCCCGACATCGGCTTGACCGCGCACGCTCGGCTTGACGGCGACGAGTGGATCATCGACATCGCGTCTGAACGCGTGGCCCAATGGATTGCGATCGACGTGGCGGGATATCTCGCTGTTGACTCGTGGTTCCACCTGCCGCCAGGAGGATCCCGATCAGTGCGGTTGCGGCTCGACACTCATGCACCGCCGCGCGAGGCGATTCCGCGCGGGTACATTCGCGCCCTCAACTCACTCGGTGAAGCCGCGATCGTCGTCGATGCCGGACTTATGCGTCGTGGAGAAAGTTCGTCATGATCTGGGTGACGAGTACGCGCTGACGACGAGCCATCGGCACGTGTGCGAGATCGTCGACCCAGATGAGGCGGACCGGCAAGGTGCGCTGCAGTTTTCGAAGATCTGCTTTGCCTTTTGTGCGGTATCCATAGGAATCCTCGGGGCCGCACACGAGGAGCAGACGGGTATTGGTGAGGGCAAGCAAGCCGGCCGCCGGGGAATGGACCACGCGGCTTATCACTGCCAGACGCCACAGTGCCGCTGGAATTCGCGGGAGCACTTTTCGGCCCCCCCGTGCGACGACGCGGGCTACGCCGTGCAGTTTCAGCGCGCCCAAGGCCGCACGTGGCCATCGCCATCGTGGGCCGAACTCTACGGTTGGGCCAGCAGGCAACGGCGCCAGGATTTCGGTGGTCACCGGGTTGACAGCGATAACGGCACTTACGCCAAGGGCTGCGCCCGCGTGCACTGCTAGGTGCGCTCCGGAGCACAGACCTACCAACGTGAGTTCGGCCGGCTCAAGGTCGAGCTGGGCGACGAACTCCGTTACGTCGGAGATGGCACTTCGGTCGTACATGATGTCTTCGGCGCCACCTGGTCGGTTCGGGCTATCGCCGATGCCGCTCAAATCGATGCGCACGACCCGCGCTCCAGTGCTCGCCCACGCACGCGCGGTCTCGGTCCAGAGTCGCACTGGCCCAACGTGATGCTCAACCGCGTTGTTCAGCAGCAAGACAGAGCGAGTCTGCGCACCCGCGGCTGGAGTTGTCTCGACTGCGATGAGACCAAGTGGACCCACGCGGAGGAACCGCTCAGTGACGGTGCTCCCATCGGGTGCGCGTATATCTGCGTCAACCTTGCGATGCACAACGTACGGGAACCGCTCGCTCGGACATTGGCAGTCGAGCCACGCGGTGATGGTGTTCAACGTGTCCGTCGGCAGCAATGACTGCGGGCTCGGCACGTCGAGGAACTCCAGCTGGCCCTTCACCGCCTCAACCGTCGCGTTCTTGCCGATCGCTCCGAGGCGAGTCGTGTTGGGATTGGTCTCGGCTCGGTATAGCACCAGAATTTTGGCGGCCGGTCGTCGAGTTATGCGCGAGAGATCCAGTTCGTCGGCGGCTGCGACAGTGTCGGCATCGAAGTAGAACCCAGGTGCATCGACCGACCCATCGAGCGACGGTTCGGCGTCGCTGAACCGGCCGAGTGCGCTCTGCTCCCGAAAGAATCGACGACCCGACGGCGCGGGATCCCAGGCCACCATCGCGATCACGTCGACTTCGTCGGCAGTCACGACATTGGCTGCGAGTGTAAGCCCGAGCCGAAGGCCGACTACCGCAAGTGGAGCGGCTCCGACCGTGCTTCGCAGGAGATCGATCGCCGCACGAACACTGTCTCGCCACGCATCGACGCGGTCGGGGTCAGCCAGGGTACCCGCGCTGTCTCCGGTGCCGTCGTAGTCGAAGCGCAGAGCGACGAATCCTAGGGTCGCGGCGACCTCGGCAAGGCGTCGCAATGCGCGGTGGCTGTTGACATATTCCAGCCCAACCGGCGGGCAAATCAAAACACCCCCGCGCGCGGAGACGCCATCAGGAGTGTGGATCCATCCAGCAAGGGGTCGGCCGATCGGCCCGAACCACGTCGGCTCTGCAGGCATGATGGTCAATGATCCCACCTCGGTGGTCGGGTCGGCCGACGACCGGTGAGATTCAACATAAGCTGCCGCGCCGATTCGCGACTCGCTACACTCAATCTGCGATGACGACCGCGCCCGGCGAGCTGCCCAGACTTGCGGTCGTGTTTGATCCACGAGCGACGTTCTCGTACCGGATTGCCGAAGCGTCGGCGGGCCTTTGGGAAACATTATGGCTTGTCGACACCCTTCGGTACGACATCGGTCCCATACCCCGATTGCTCGCAAGGCTCGGCACCGTCATCGACATCGCGGCGCTCGAGCCAGGCGAAGTCGCTGACCGCCTCGCTCCTTTTCGCCCCGCCGGCATCATCGCCTTCGTCGATTCCGAACTTGTGCACACAGCCTTGATCGCGAGCGCCGCGGGCCTGCAATTCCATAGTCCTGAGGTCGCGCTGCGGCTTACCAGCAAGGTCGAGCAGCGTGAGGCTCTTGCGCGTTCAGGACTGCCTGTACCGAAATTCTGGGCGCTGACGGCAAGCGCCGACGACGCCACCAAGCGGCAGATCGCCGAGGCGGCACGCTACCCGGTGATCGTCAAACCACAAGCAGGGGCGGGCAGCCGCCGGACTTACCGGGCAGTCGATGCGACCGACTTGTTGCGCTGGCTCGCAGAACCCGCAGACGAAGCGGACGACGAACTCGCGGACGTCGTCGTCGAAGAACTGCTTGTCGACGGGTGGGCGCGGGATTCGCGGGAGTACGCCGACTTGGTCTCGGTAGAGAGCGTGGCCCAAGACGGCCGCGTCACCCACCTCACAGTCACCGGCCGGCTGACTTTTGCTGAACCGTTTCGAGAATCGGGCTCCTTCATTCCGAGCAATTTGCCGGACCATACGCTCGCCGCTGTTCGTGTATTGGCGAGTCAGGCGATCCACGCACTTGGTGCCGCGACCAACGGCGTGTTCCACACCGAAATCAAGATCACCCCTGAAGGCCCGCGGATTGTTGAGGTCAATGGTCGGATTGGTGGCCGGACACCAGAGCTGCTGGAGACATGTAGCGAGGTGCGACTGTTCGAACTCGCAGCTCGGGTAGCCCTCGGACTGCCCATCGACGTTGACGCAATCCCGTCCTCCAACGACGCAATCCCGTCCTCCAACGACGCAATCCCGTCCTCCAACGACGCAATGCCGTCCTCCAACGACGCAATGCCGTCCTCCAACGACGCAGCGCCGACCATCAACGGAGTGGCGTACCTCGCGTGGGTTCAGCCGCCGATGAGCGCGACGTCCCTTGTGAAGTTGGACGGCATTGAAGAGGTTGCGGCGAGTGAAGGGGTGGTTGACGTTGTCGTGAATAAGCGTCCAGGTGACGAGCTCGACTGGCGCGACGGCAACGCCGGTTTCTTGATTGCGGTGCTCGGATGGGCGCCCGATCATGATGCGATGTTTGCTGCTCGTCGGCGAATCGGCGACGCAATCGACGTTGACTACGGCTATCTAGGTACGGAGGCCGCGGTCCGGTTCGCGCAAAGCGACACCGACGGGCGGCCTCAATGAGCGGGCCGGGCGAGCCGTCACCGGCACTGGCGATTCCCTACCGCGAGGCTGCCGTGAGTCCGTTGCGAATTGCTGAGGCGAGCCGCGGCACATGGCGCACGCTATGGCTTTTCGATCGTTCGACCGGCGGCACCGATGCAGCGCAGACCTTCTTGAATCGAATCGGCACGGTGGTCGACATCACCGACCTCGATGGGCCTGATGCCGCGGCCAAACTGGCGGATCATGAGCCAACGGGCATCACTGCATTTGCCGACGACGACATCATGCGGGTGGCACAGATCGCGCAGGTGCTCGCACTTCCGTATGCTTCACTAGCGACTGCCGAGCGGCTCACGAACAAGGTCGCGCAGCGGCAGGCACTGCGCGCAGCGGGCGTCTCGGTACCTGGTTTCTGGTCAGTAGACCCCCGACAGGCGCCGCACGAGGTCGATGCACTCGTAGCTGAGGCGCGCTTTCCGGTAATCGTCAAGCCGCAGCGAGGCGCGAGTAGTCGCGACACCGTGCGCGCCGACGACGCTCAAGCGTTGCGCGCGGCACTCAGTGTCGTCGATGACGCGTGGATCGTCGAGGAACTGTTGCGCGACGGTTGGCCAAGGGGTAGTCGCCCGATCGCCGACTATGTCTCCGTTGAATCATTCGTTTCACCAACTCGCACGACCCACGCTGCAATTACTGGAAAGACTCCCCTCGTCGATCCCTTCCGAGAGACTGGCAGCTTTGTGCCGGCCGACCTGTCCGACGAGTTGTCCTGCCAGGTGCTCGACGTGGCGACCGCGGCGATCGCGGCGATGGGCGACGCCGTGAGTGCGTTTCACACTGAGATCAAACTGACGCCCGACGGTCCTCAAGTGATCGAGGTCAACGGTCGGCTGTGTGGTGGAGCGCTTCCTGACGTCCTCGGGCTAGCCTGCGGCGTATCGGCGCATCGCCTCGCCTGCCTGACTGCACTCGGTCAGGATGTGCACATCATCGAACCGCTTGCCTGCGATCGCGTCGGATACAAGTGGACTCTCCAACATCCCATGGCCGCTCGCCGATTGATCAACGTGCAGAATCTCGATCAGGCGCGTCAGCTGCCCGGCGTGCAGGAAATTCGGTTAGGCCGGCAAGTCGGCGACGAGCTGGACTGGCGGTTCGGCACCCAGGGGGGCATTTTCACCGTTGTTGGCTGTGCCGACAGCCATACCGCAATGATCGAGACGTTGCAGGCGATTGAACGCCTCGTGACTGTCGAGTACGAAAGCTAGCTCATTCCTGCCGACTCGGCGGCCGCACGTGCGATGGCATCGATGCTCACGAACGTCGCCCGCCGCAGGAGATGTTCGGGGAATTGGGCCCCGGTCGCGTCTTCGACGGCGATCATGACGTTGATGGTGGCGTGGGACGTAAGGCCCACGACATACAGGTCATCGTCGGCCGACAATGAACCGACATCGACCGCCAGGTGCCCATGCTTAGCAAGGGCATTGCGGACAATCGCATCGACCGTCGCGGCTCCTTCAAACGGAATGCTCACGTGATCCTTCCTGCCGGCGGCTCAATACTCGGTCGTTGCCGCGACGATCGTTCCATAAATTTGCGAACGGTACCGGTGCTTGCCGACCCGATCTACACTGGAGTCAAGTCCAGCGTCGCGGTGCCAAACGCCGAGAGGTGCGCGTTTCCGGGGGCTCGGTGGTTCAAGGGGGATTTTTGAGCGACGTGTCGTGCAGACCAACCTGGTTCGGGCCGGCCGATCAACCCATGCTGGGGTGGATTCATCAGCCGGTCAGTGGCCGGATACGTGGTGCGGTCGTGATTTGTCCACCCTTTGGCATCGAGCTCGGTGCGACCTATGGCACACTTCGCGTGCTCGCCGACCGTCTCGCCGCTGCGGGCTTGTTAGCCATGCGATTCGACTACTTCGGCACGGGCGATTCGGCCGGGGATCATCGCGCACCCGATCAAGTCCAAAGCTGGCTCGACGGAGTCGCCGCGGCGGTCGAGTACTGCCGGGTGGCGGGCGCACCGTCGGTCGCTCTTGTTGGCCTTCGTGTGGGAGCGCTCCTGGCGGCGCACGCGGTGAGTCGTTGCCAACCAATTTCTCAGCTCGTGCTGTGGGATCCGTGCGTTTCGGGTAATCGCTACCTGCGGGAGCAAGCGCGGCTCTACCGGCTCAAGGTTGGGGTCAGCGAATCTGACACGGCCGACGTGCTCACTGTCGGCATGGTCTTTGCGCCCCAGACGGAGGGGGCATTGGGGGCACTCGAGCTGGCTGACGCCGACCTCGCCGCGCCGCATGTGTCACGGGTCTTATTGATGCCCAGGCCAGAAAACGCGGACAGTGATGCGGTCGTGGCGATTGCCGGTCGAGCAATGGTCGAAACAGTCGAAGCCACCGAGCAAGTTGGTCTACTCGACGTCGCGAGCCAGGACGCCGTGGTGCCGTACGACACCCTCGAACAAATTTGCAGCTACCTGGCGGGTCATGCCACCTCTCCGCTGACCATGGTGGAATGCAAGGTATGTGACGAGGCAATGGTCGGTGTGACGCCGGATGGCCAGCCGATTGTCGAACGGCTCCTACGAGTCGGTCCCCGACAGCTCTTCGCGGTTGCCACGTCAATCGAGGCTCCCAGCGGGCCAACGATCGTATGTGTCAGTCAATCAACCGCGCACCGCGTCGGTCCGGCCAGGCTCTGGCCCGACATGGCGCGCTCCGCGGCTGCACGAGGCGTCTGTACAGTGCGGTACGACCGCCGCAGCGTCGGCGACTCGGCGGTGGGTCACGACGCCGTACTGCCCGCCTACTCCCATGAAGCGGTCGAGGACCTCACCGACGTCGTCCGGGCGACCTGCGCTGATCAGTCCACGCTGGCGTTGGTCGGGCTGTGCTCGGGGGCTTGGGCCTCGGTTATCGCGGCTAGCTCCGATTTACGTCCACACTCGGTCTATTTGATCAATACGGGCTCGTGGCAGCTTCGACCAGCGCCGCAACCACAGGCGCAGGGCGCAGCACCGACCGCACCTCCTGCAGCGTCGTCCGCAGGTTCACGGCTGCGGAGTCGAATCAAGGCGCTGACGCCGTACGCGCTGGCGCTGCGGGGTGCCCGCAAGGGCCGCACGGAGCTGCCCGAAGCCCTGCTCGCGCCCGTCGTCAAGCGCGGGAGCGCGGTCACCCTCATGTTGGGCAGCTGGGACGGCGCGACCTTCACCGCGATGTCGGGAATGCGCGCCGTCCGCCGCTTGCAAAACCGCGCAGCCGTTCGGGTTGTCTTGGATCCCGCGATCGAACATAGTCTGATCACCCGCGCCGGTCGCGATCTCGTCGCGCAACGGATTGTCGATGAGGTCGCGGCAATAGCGAGACCTTAGCGACGAACACCTTGCCTGCGATCTTGAGCCGCGCCTCTCTTCGTGCGAAGGAAAAGGAACTCGATGTCCGATCAGGCCCCTACCGAGCCGCTCGACGTATCGGTCGTCATTCCGGCCTACAACCGTGAGTCGATCATCGGCCGAGCGGTGTTGTCCGCCTTGACACAACGTCCACGACCCCCCGCCGAGGTGATTGTCGTCGACGACGGTTCGACCGATGGCACCGCCGCAGTTGCAGAGCGCCTCGGTGCACGGGTAATTCGGCAACAGAACAAGGGCGAAGGCGGGGCGCGCAACACGGGCATCGAGGCTGCAGTCTCAACCTGGGTTGCCTTTCTTGATTCGGACGACGAGTGGTTGCCGCAGCACCTTGACGTTCTGCAACCTCACCTTGACGGCAAGGTCCTGGTCGGGTCGGCAGCGCGGTGCGTTCCGTCCGGACGCTTAGCTACCCTTGGCGAGTCCACGGCTCGAACGATCACCGCTGCGTCGATCCTGTGGCCACAAAGCCCGCTGGCGCCTAGTGCCACCATGGTGCGGCGTGACGTGGCGCAGAAGGTCAATGGCTTTCGATCGTTACCGACTGCGGCCGACCTGGACTTTTTCATCAGAGTTCTCGAATGCGGTTACGGCGTTGTGCTTCCGAACATCACCGCCGTCTATTTCGAGCATGACGCCCAAATCTCGGTCGACAACGATGCGCTGAAACGCGGTCGCACTCAGGTCTTGCGCGAGTATGCCGATCGCCCGTGGTTTCCGGCGGGCGTCCTCGATGACGTCGAGGTGAGCGATCGCTGGGATGAGTTCCGGCGGGCGCAACGAGCGCATGATTGGGGCAAGGCCCTCGCGCGTGGCAGTGGTCTTGTCCGGCCGCGCGCGGTCAGGGCATTGGTTGGCCTGTGGCGATTTAGGCTTGCTGCGCGCCGGCACTGACGAGTGTCGCGGTGGGTGTGGTGGCGGGCGGCCGCGCAACGGTGAGATAGGGAATCAACGCGATGCCGCTGATGAGCCAGATCAGCAGATTTGGCAGCGGATAGGGCACCGGACTGAGGTTGATCGCGACGAGCCAGCACGCCGTGCCGCCCATGCTGACGATGGCCCAGCCGGCAAGATCGCCCGGCGGTCGTCGCCGAAAAAAGACCAGGCACGGCCCCGCGAGTACCGAGAAGACCCAGAGTCCGGCGGCTGGCAGGCCGAGCTCGGCGGCGCGACCGAGCGCCACGTTGTGAACCGCGATGTCGATGTTCGTGATCGGGTAGCCATGCGCTTGTCGAACCCAGTCTTCGCTGACGAGCTCGAATCGTACCCAGCCAACACCGTCCAGCGGATGTCGCTCGATTATGCGCACCGCGGCCGCGTCGGTGTTCTGGCGGTCCCACACTGATCGAGTGGTGCCCGCGCGCGCGCTCGCGTCGTTTCGCACGCTGGGCAACACGCTGAGGACGACGCCAATCACGACTGCGAAGCCGAGGGCGAGAGGCACCAGGTACTTCCGCAACGCGGGTGTGAGGAGGCATACGACCGCAACCCCCAGAGCTGAGCCAACCCAGACGGACCTCGTCAAGGTCAACAGGACGCCGATCGAACAGAGGCCGACGGTCAGGATCGACACGGGCTTCCATTTGCCGGGCAGGCGTGTTGCGGCCAACGCGGCCGCGAACGCGCATTGCACCATCGCAAGTCCGTCGGCTTCCGACTCCGTGAATGGGCCACGCGCGCGACCGAATTGGATGCCCACATTCGGATCCAAAATGAATCGGGGATAGACGAGCGCGTGGGGTCCGATGACCTCGAAAATCGCCGTGAGCCCGAGGTAGCAGCCGATCACGACGAGCACTCGCAGCAGCAGATCGCGCCGCGCGGGGGTGCGGAAGACGATCGGTGCCAGCACGAACATGAGCAGCGGAATTGTCAGCTGGTCGAGCCAGGCGTAGAAGCCGTTCTTCCCGAAAGTTCCGTGTGACATGGCCGAACCGGCAGCGATGAGCACCACCGCGACGCCGGCCAGGTGCACCGGGCGAAGACGCAGCTGCTGTTGGCGCAACGCGACGGGATCGAGCAGCAGCAGTACGATGCCCAATCCGAAGAGAAGTCGGTCGGGGCCGATGGGGAACCCCAGAAGTTTGGAGTTGCCGGCGAACATGTTCCAGAAGACCTGACCCGCAAAACAGAGCACGTACGCAGGAAGGTCCTGGTTCCAAACTTTGACGGCCTTCGGCTTACTGGCGTACCGGGCGGTCGGACCCCCCGGCATCGACGGAAGGTCGGAGATGTTGCCCTCGAGCGTGCTGGTCACCGGCGGGCGGTGCCGCTGTTGCGGCCGCCAGCGCTCCCGGTGGTCTCGCTGTTCCGGCTGCCAATCCCGCTCGCGTTGCCCGTGCGACGATCCGGGCTCCCGGTGGCTTCGCCGTTGCTGCGGCCGCCGTTGGCCGGGGACTTGCCATCATTTCTCGATGGCGCGGCGATGGGCCTGGCGAAGCGGGACGAAGGCGGCACCGTCGCACGTTCCCAGTTCTTCTCCGCGACCTCTTTTGGTGTGGGGACCGCTGTGCTGCTTCCGGCGTCACTCGCGGCCTTCTGCCTGCCCACGAGCTCCTCAGACTGCTCGTCAGGTTCTTTCACTCGGGCGCTAACAGGCATAGGGGCCAGCTCGTGGTAAGCGACCTCCTTCTTGGTGCTCTTGCTCCCGGTATTGGCGATGACGTCGGCCAAGTAGCTCGGCTTCTCGCGGGGTTGGTCTGCCACCCGCGGCTTCCGCGCCCCACCGGCTCGACGTCGCTTGACGATGCGCGAGCGAATCGTCGCCGCGACCAACGAAAGTGCGCCGCCGCCAGCCAGACCGACGAGACCGTACAGCTCCTCATTCTTCGTCGTGTTGTTGAAGATGACCGTGGCCGGCTGCACGACGCTGAGATTGCTCGACGGCGTGCTCGAGGTGGCGACGGATTGGTACCGGTTACCGAGTGCGGTCTGTTGCAGCTGAAGAGTGGCGTAGTTCGTTGCGGCGTCTGCTTCGGTGGCTTGGGCGGAAGCGATTTGGCTTGGCGTTGCGGTCGATAAGGTCAGGAGCTTGGTCACCAAAGTCTGCGCAGCGACGAGAACTTGGTTTGCTTGAGCGACCGTGGCGCTGAGTGTGGTGTATTGCTTGAGCAATGCGGCCGCGGCCTGATCGTTTGTCTGAACGTTCGTCGCGGCGATGAGCGCGGCCCCGACCGCGGTGGCCGCTTTCATCGCGAGCACGCTGTCACCTGACTGTGCCTCGACGCTGATGACGCTTGAGTTCGGCACCGGCGAGGCCGATAGGCCGACGATTTCGGCAGAGCGTGACCCGAGTGCGGCGGTCAGCGCGGACCCGTCCTGCGCCAGGCTGACGTACCGGGCATAGTCAGCAGCGAGCTCCTGCGCGGCGAGGGCGAAGCCAGGAATGGCGTACGACGAAAGGCCTTGAGCACCGATCGCGAGCCGAGTCTCAGCGGTGTAGCTGGGTGGCTTTCCGGCGCCTACACCGATTCCCGCGACGAGGCCCACGAAGGCAAGCGCAAACGACATCGGCCAGAAGCGGACGACCGCTCGCAGCGGTCGCGTTTCGGCAGGCGGAATGTCAAGGTCGCTCACGCGCAAATCTCCTATCGGCTTCTTCTGAGGGTAGCCCAGCGGGAGGGGGTAGGTACCGCTGTCTGGAGAACTCACAGGTTGGTCGTTGCGAACCGATCGGGCGAATTTCGGTGGTCCCGACCGTCGAATCGGCAGATGCCGCGAGGTGCCTTAGCGGTGTGGCCAATTTCCTCGTTTACCGGTGGCCACCCGAGCGCCGTTACTACACTTGCCTACTCCGCACCACACGCAAGCAACAGGGGTGTCAGGTGATCGTGGGGGAAACGACGCAACGCCCCGGCCGGGTTACCTGCGCCGTCGACGGCATCGACTTTGACGACCTCGACGAACCTGGCGCGATTGGTCTCATCCTGGCCGAATCGGTGGCAGGGCGGGGTGGCTTTGTCATTACGCCCAACGTCGACATCCTCCGCCAGCTGCGGCGTCCGGCCAATCGCGATCTGGCGCAAGCGGCCGACTTGGTGCTCGCCGACGGCATGCCGGTGGTATGGGCGAGTCGGCTTTCACGACATCCGCTGCAGGCTCGGGTCGCCGGGTCGTCGCTGATCTTTACGTTGTCGAGCGCGGCCGCCGTGGCCGGCTTGACGGTCTATTTGCTGGGCGGTGTCGAAGGCGCTGCCGAGCGGGCCGCCACTCGCCTTGCTGACGACGGTGTGCAGGTTGCCGGTTGGTCGTGTCCGCCGTTCGGATTCGAACATGACGCCCGTCAGCTCGAGATCATCAGGCATGCTCTCGCCGAGGCCAGACCCGACATCGTCTACGTCGGTCTAGGCTTCCCCAAACAAGAGCGTCTCATCATCGTGTTGCGCGAGACGTTTCCTGGCGTGTGGTTCATTGGGTGCGGCGGCAGCATCGCGTTTGCGGCCGGCGACATCGATCGCGCGCCGTCCGGCCTTCAACGCGTCGGTCTTGAGTGGGTGCACCGGCTCGCGATGGAGCCGATGCGGGAGGTTGTGCCGGGCCAATGCCTCCTCGCCATCTCCTG
>OLLJ01000348.1_pt1 | contig 18000 bp, 19 predicted proteins | sample 1604521 | NCBI WGS metagenome assembly OLLJ01 (sample SAMEA104055714, study PRJEB20765) | soil metagenome | isolation source: soil
GGCTCCTTCTTGTAGCGGTCGAGCAGTGCCGTGAACGGCACGACCACGAAGAAGTACACGACCGCCGCCATGATGAGGAACGCGATCAGCATGTTGATGAAGTGTCCGTATGCGAACACGCTGTTATGCACCGTGAACGAACGCGAACCGAACGCGCCCTTGCCGCCGACCAGGCCGATCAGCGGGGTGATGAAGTCTGCGACGAGCGCCTCAATGAGCGCGGCGAACGCGACGCCGATGACGAACGCGACCGCGAGTTCGACCAGGTTTCCGCGGAGAAGAAACTTCTTCAGACCTGCCACTGTGAGCTCCTTGATTCTGGGGCGGTAAATGACGCGGGCCAAACATTGCACGTCTCGCCCGAAACGGCGAGAGTGATCAGCCGACCACGACGGCCGACAGGCGGGCGCTGACTTCAGCCTGAGCGAGCGCCCGGGCCTGCGCGGCGCTGGTCGCCAGCACAACCAGCGCGCCATCAACCCCGATCGACTCGTTCGCATCGCCGCTACCACTAGAGCCGGACGACGACGCCGCGCGCGGCACCGCCACGACCTGCACGTTCGCGGCAACGACGGTGGCGACGGCGAGTTCGGCCGCGGCGCCGAGCCCTGCGACGGCCGGGTCGAGGCCCGGTTGCGTCGAAGTGTCGGCGGCCAGCACGTCGACGCGCTGCCCTGGTTGCAAGAGCCGCGCGGCCTGGGCGTCGGCAAGTCGTACGGGCGCCGACACCAAGCCGGCGCCCGGCAGCGCAAGCGGGCCGTCGTCGAGGCGCGCGTCAGTCAGTTCTTCGCCTCGACGAACGCGACCTGCCAACTGCCGGCCGATGAACCACGCAGCTTCGGTGCTCGAGCCGTCGGGAGCGACGCGAGGTGCGATCGCGGCCACGCTCACATCACCCGCGGCCAAGACAGTGCCGGCCGGCAGGTCGCGGGCGGCGACCACCACGGCCACCGTCGGTGGCGGCGCCGGCGAAAGCGCCCCAACCGCGAACGCGACGGCGGCTGCGATCAGCGCCGCTGCGAGAAGCCGCCGATACCGCTGCGCCCTGACCAGCAGGTCGCGAACTCGTCCTGCACGCGTCGCCGGGCCCGCTCGCCGCCCGGGTGCCGCTGCGAGCATCGGCGGGTCAGGTCGCAGCGGCAGCCAGCGCGGCCAGCTCCACCGCAACCAGCTCCGGCGCGGCCGGCCCGAGTGAACCGACCGATTCACGGCAGGGCGAACGGCAGCTGCTGGCCATCGAGTGCGTGCGCGCATGGACAATTCCGTTCGGCCGGCAGCGTGCGCACGACGCCGGTCAACAATGACCGCAACCGCGAAACACTCGCTTCGAACGCCTCGAACACTTCGCGCCGGCTGACACCCGCACCAGCTTCGACGCCGGCATCGAGATCGGTCACGACCGCGATCGAGGTGTAACACAGCGCCAACTCGCGAGCCAGCGTCGCCTCGGGTTGACCGGTCATGCCAACCACGGTCCAACCTTGCGCTGCGTGATGATGCGATTCGGCCCGCGTCGAGAACCGCGGCCCTTGCACGATCACTAGCGTGCCGCCGTCAATCGGCGGCCAACCTTCCGCGCCGGCAACGGTGAGCACGGTTTCGCGGCCGGTCGGGCAATACGGGTCGGCGAAGCCGACATGCACCACCGGCCCGGGCTCGTCATAGAACGTGGCGTCGCGACCGATCGTGCGGTCGACGAGCTGATCGGGCACGACGAGGCGGCCAGGGCCGATGTGCGATTGCAGCGAACCGACGGCGCACGGTGCCAGCACCTGCCGCACGCCGACGCTGCGCAACGCCCACATGTTCGCGCGGTAGGGCACGCGGTGCGGGGCAAACCGATGGTCGCGTCCGTGCCGCGGGACGAACGCGACCGGCGTCCCGTCGATGAACCCGACGGTCGGCGGCTCGCTCGGCGGCCCGAACGGCGTGGTCACCTCGACCGTGCGTGGCTCGTCGACGAACTCGTAGAACCCGGAGCCGCCGATCACGCCGATGGGCGGCGTCGTTTCATCGATCATGGCCCGACCCTAGGCGACGCCGATGCGGCCACCTCGCGTCGTCCGGCTATCGGTGCAGGATCAACGGCGCCGCTGTGGGCAACCGGCGATCAGCTGCTCGCGGTCGGCTTGCTGCTGCCGCCGGACTTCGGTTTCGACCCGTTCACTGCCGGCTTCGGCGCGGCCGGCTTGCCGGCGCTCGTGGTCGAGGGGGTGGCGGGCGTCGTCGCGCTGCTTGACGTCGACTCCGATCCGGACGACGGCGCAGCCGCCGCGGCGCCGGTTGACGCGGTCGACGGCGCGCTGTCGGCGGCCCCGGCCGAACCGTCGGAGGAAGATGACGAACTTTCGGAGGACGACGACCCAGCGCCGACCTTCGCGCGTTCGCGGCTGTCGTTGCGGTAGAAGCCCGAGCCCTTGAACACGATGCCAACCGACGAGAACAGCTTGCGCAGGGTGCCGCCGCAGTTCGGGCACTCCGTGAGCGGGTCGTCGGTGAACTTCTGGACAGCCTCCGTCTGCTCACCGCACGCGGTGCACATGTATTCGTACGTTGGCACGACGCTGACCTCCGCTAGCACTCTCGGGCTTAGACTGCTAATCATGCGGCATGCATTCGCTGCCGTCCACTTCACCCGCGGGCGCTCGCTACATTCCTTGCATGCAGCTGGTGTACCGGGCTCGGGTAGTGCGGCGCCTCTGGCTGCCATTCAGCGTGGTCATGCTGGCGGTGACGGCGCTCGGCATCGGCATCAGCGACTCGATCTTCACCGGGCTGGGCGCGCTCGGGCTGGTGGTGTCGGCCTACGCCGTGTGGCCGGTGATGCGGCTGACCGCCGACGGGTTGATCATCCGCAACCTGCGCTCGGTGTCGGTGGCGTGGGCGGACGTGCGCTCGCTCGAGCTCGGCGTGCAGATGCCCTTTCTCGGCATGGCGTCGCAAGAGCTGCACCGCTACGGCACGAACCTGCGTGGCCGCAAGGCGGCTGCGCCCAACGTCGGCCTGCTCGTGCACACGAACGACAACGGCACGCAGGCCGCGCTGGCGATCCGCCGCAACGTGCTCGGCCAAGAGATCGGTGACTACGCCCAACATGTGCTTGCCGAGGTGACCGCCGCGCGCCAAGCAGCTCGGCGCGGCGGCGACCCGATTGCCGCAGTGAAGGCACTACGCGAATCGGCTGCGACCTAAGAGCCTTACTCGTCGGCGTGCACCGCGATGTCGGTGGCCTTCGCTGACAACCACACCTGCGCGCCGACGGTCAGCTCGAGGTCGGCGACGGCACTCGGCGTGATGTCGGCGATGGTGTTCGGCGGTCCGGTCAACGCGAGCCGCACGAGATCGCCGTGTTGCTCGATCGTGTTGACGCTCGCCCGCCAAACATTGCGCGCACTACCTTCCGGCCGCGCGCGATGCACCACCACGCTGCTCGGCCGAATCACCACGAAGACCTTGCCACCAAAGGCATCCGCGGTCGTGAACTGCGAGCCGTCAGTCAGCGTGACCGCAGTACCGACGGCCGAACCGCGAAAGAGATTGAGACCGACGAGTTGCGCGACGTAACGCGTGCGCGGTTGGCGCGCGACTTGCGCCGGCGTACCGGTCTGCACGACCCGGCCGTGTTCGATGACGACAACACGATCGGCAAGCACCAGCGCGTCGATCGGATCATGCGTGACCAGCAACGTTGCGCCACCATACGAAGCCAAGTGCGTGCGCAGATCGGTGCGTACGTGCATGCGGGTGCCGGCGTCGAGGGCGGCAAGTGGCTCATCGAGCAGCAGCACAGCAGGGTCGGTCGCGAGGGCGCGCGCGAGTGCGACCCGTTGCGCTTGACCACCAGACAATTGAGCCGGACGCCGATCAGCGAAGGCCGTCAGATCAACGCGCCCCAGCCACACCTCCGCCTTTGCACGCGAGGCTGCTTTGTCGAGCCCCTGCGCCCGCAAGCCGAAGGCGATGTTGTCGCGCAGGCTCATGCGCGGAAACAGCACATGGTCTTGGAACATCAGGCCCAGTGAGCGGTTCTCGGTAGCCATGCTCCGCGCCGACGCTGCGTCGTCCCAGCACTCGGTACCAACCTGCACGTGTCCGCGATTCAACGGTTCGATGCCGGCAATCACGTGTAATACAGTGGTCTTCCCTGCGCCGTTCGGACCGAGCAAGGCGAGCACTTCGCCCGGCTGCACGTCGAACGCGATGTCGAGCGACCAGTCGCCGCGATCAACGCCGATCGCAACGGTGAGCGGGCGAGCGGGCGCGAGCTGTTCGGCGGCGGTCATGCCGGCAGCCATCGATCGCGAAGAGCGGCCAGGATCGCGATCGAGACGACGAGCAGCACCAGGCTCAGGGCGATTGCGGCGTCAGGATTGTCTTGCAGTTCAAGGTAAATCTGCACCGGCATCGTCTGGGTGGTACCGGGATAGTTGCCGGCGAAGGTGATGGTCGCGCCGAACTCGCCGAGTGCCCGCGCCCAACTCAATATGGCTCCGGCGGCAATGCCAGGAGCAAGCATCGGCAGCGTCACGTGCCGAAACGTGAACCATCGTGATGCGCCAAGACTCGCGGCCGCGTGGTCGAGTCGCGGGTCGAGCGAACGCATCGCGGCCTCGACCGAGACGATCAGAAACGGCATCGCGATGAACGTCTCGGCCACGATGACGCCCTGTGTGGTGAACGGCAGCGAGACGCCGAATATCTTGAGCAGCCAGCTGCCGACGACGCCGCGCCGACCGTAGGCGAGCAGCAGCGCGATACCGCCGGCGACTGGTGGCAATACGAGCGGCAGGATCACCAACGCCCGCAGCAATCCGCGGCCGCGAAAGCGCGTGCGCGCGAGCAACCACGCCAGCGGAACTCCGAGCACGACGCAGCAGACGGTCGCCGCCGTTGCGGTTTCGAGTGACAACCGCAACGCCACCCGTACCGAGTGTTGCCCGAGCAGCGAGGGCAGATGCCGCCAGGGAGTACGCACGACGAGGCCGACGAGCGGTAGCAGCAAGAACGCCGCACCGACGGCAGCGGCGACGAAAAGTACATACGGCGGCCGGTTGCGGGTCATGTGCACTACGGCTGCTGGAAGCCGGCAGCCCGTAACGCTGCCATGCCGTTGGTCGACAGCACGTAGTCGACGAATGCCTGAGCGGCGATTGGATTCTTGCCCGTGGTCACCACCGCGATCGAGTAGCTGTTGATTGCGTTGGCCGCTTCGGAGAAGTTGACCCCGAGCACCTTCGCGCCGGCTGACCTCACATCGGTTTGGTACACGACGCCGGCATCGACTTCGCCGAGTTCGACCTTGGTCAACACAGCCGTGACGTCTTGCTCCTGCGTGACGGCGTGCGGCTTGAGGTTCACCGCCGCGAACGCCTTTGCTGCGGCCGCCCCACACGGCACGGTCGGCGCGCAGACCGCGACCTTGACGCTGGCCTTGGTGAGATCGGCCAGGCCGGCCACGTGCAGCGGATTCGATGGAGCCACGGCGATTTCGAGAGAGTTCTTCGCGAATACCATCGGCGTGGTCAGTGCGTCGTGGGCGTTCGTCACGGTGGCCATCGTGATTGCGCTGGCCGCAGCGAAGACATCGACGGGCGAACCCGCGACGATTTGCGCGGCCAAGGTGTCGGAGCCGCCGAACGACGGCACGACCGTCACGCCCGGGTGCGCCTTCTCGAAGCTAGCCGTCAATGAGGTGAACGTGTTCTTCAACGACGCGGCCGCGAACACGACGACGGTGCCGCGCACGCCGGTGTGCTTGGTCGACGTGCAGCCCGCCGCGGCGACGGCGCTGCTGACGGCAATCATCGCGACGAGACGACGCCTCACGGCGCAGCCGGGATCTCCACGACCACGTTCGTCGACTTGATCGACGCGATCGCGAGGACGCCGGGGGCGAGGCCGAGCTCGTCGGCCGCCTCGCGGCTCATGAGCGACACCACCCGATGCGGCCCGCATTGCATCTCGACCTGGGCCATCACCGTGTCGCGGGTGACCCGCGTCACGATGCCGACGAGCCGGTTGCGCGCGGATGCCTGCCCAACCGGCCCAGGCTCACTTCGGTCGGCGAAGGTGGTTGCGAGCCGAGCGAGTTCGATGCCGTCGACCGCGAGCCGCCCCGCCTCGTCGGCGGTCGTCGCGAACTTGCCCGCCTCGGCCCACCGTCTGGCGGTGTCGTCACTGATGCCGAGGAGCTTCGCGGCATCGGCGATCCGGTAGCTGGGCACCCGTCTAGCGTAGCCGCAGATGCGGAGCAGCCTAACCCACAAGCCTCACGACTTACGGAAAGCTCTAGCCGCGTGGCCACCGCAAGTACGAGTTGATGTTGGCGCCGAATGCGATCGGCGCCACCCGGGTACGGTTCGGGCATGAGCTTGCGGTGGCGGGTCTGGTGCGGGTTCGCCGTCGTGCTCGCTGCAGCCATCATCGCGATCGTGGCGATCTTCGCCGGGCTTCGCACGACGCATGCGGCCGACCGCGAAGTCAGGAATCGATGGACGCCGGCCGCCTCGGCGTCCGATCAATTGCTTGCGCATCTGGTCGACCAGGAGACCGGCGAGCGTGGCTTCGTGATCACCGGCGACGCCAAGTTGCTCGAGCCGTTCAACAGCGGCCGGACCGCGACAACGCAGGACCTTGCTCAGATCCGTACTCTCGCCGGCGATGTGCCGTCGATTTCGACGGAGCTCTCCGGCGTGCAAGACCAGTGGCGGTTGTGGCTGACCGAGATAGCCAACCCTGAGATCGCTGCGCGCACCTCGGGCAACCTCGACCAATCGCAGCAACTGGTCGACAGGACACAAGGCAAGACCACGTTCGACGAGTTGCGGTCGCGTGTGGCGCTGCTCCAGAACGATATCGGCGCGCACGAAGCGGCGAAACGCAAGAGTGAGACGAGGGCTATCGGTAGCCTCGGCGACATTTTGATCGCGACCTCAGTCGTCGCGGTCATCTTCACACTGGTCGCCCTGTTTCTCATGTCGGCTTGGGTGCTTCGGCCGCTCACCGAGTTGCAACACCGATTGCGGGCGGCGACGGCTGGTGCATTCCGGGATGCCATTCCCGCGGGCGGCCCGCCGGAGTTGCGCGAGGTCGGGCAAGGCGCCGAGCGGCTGCGGCTGCGGCTTCTGAGCGAACTTGAGCACAGTGAAAAGGCGCGCCAGGCGCTCGAGCAGCGGGGGCCCGTCGTCCTCGGCTTGTCTGAGCGCTTGCGGTTGATGGGCTTGCCGGTCATCGACGGGCTGCGCATCGCGAGCGCTTTGCACGCGGCTGAAGGAGTCGTCGCAGGAGACCTGCTCGACGTCGTCCATATCGATGAGACACGCGTCGCCGTCGTCATCGCCGATGTCTCCGGTCATGGCGCCACCGCCGGGCTCGAAGCGATCACCCTGAAAGATGTGATCGGCACCGCGTTGCGGCTTGGGTGCGATCCGGCGCAGGCGCTCGAAATGGCCGCCGATCAGTCGCGCCTTGACGACGAGCGGTTCGCGACCTGCGCGATCGTCATCGTCGACGTCATCACCGGAGCACTGCGCTACGCCAACGCCGGGCACCTGCCGCCGCTGATCGTGCCGGCCGGCAGCGGCCCTTTGACTCCCGACGAACTGGTAACCCTCGACCCGACGGGTCCGTTGCTGAGCGTGCTGGGCCGCGGTTGGGAGGTGCGCTCCGCGCAGCTGCAACCAGGCGAGGTGCTGCTCCTGGTTACCGATGGCTTGCTCGAAGCCCGCACTCCGGAAGGAGAGGAGTTCGGCGTCGACGGCTTGTGCGGCGCATTGAGTCTGGCCACCGTGCGCGACGTCGACACAGCGGTCTCGGCCTTGACCGCGGCGGCCCGCGAGTATGCCGAGAACTTCACCCGCGACGACGTGACGATCCTCGCCGTCATGCTCGACACCGCGTCAGTGCTACTCGAAGATCCGCACCCCGCTGGGGGTCACGACGCCATCGACACGTCGGTCGTGATCGACAGCGGGCACGACGTCGATGACCTCGTCATCGTGGACGACGGCCAGCACCCGCGAGGTTGATCGCACCCGCAGGAGGGCCCGGTCGTACGAGCCACCACCGCGACCGAGGCGGCGGCCAGCCTCGTCGACGGCGAGGGCCGGCACCAACACCACATCGGCGGTCGCAATCGCATCGACCCCGAGTCGTGGGCCGGTGGGCTCGACCGTGCCGCGCAACCCAGCGACCGCCGGTGCATCGGATAGCGCGGCCCAGTCGAGGTCGCCAGCAGCTCGAAGTACCGGCGCGATCATCGAGATCGAACGGAGTCGCAGTGCCTCGATGAGTGCCGCGGTGCCGGGCTCGGTTCCGACCGACAGGTAAACCGCCACCAGGTCGACTGCGCCCAGCCACGACTCGAACACGTCGGCGAGCGCTGCGGCTGAGGCCGTCCGCGCCGCTTGCGGCAGCGCGGACCGGCGGGCCGCAATCGACCGTCGCAAGGCCGCTTTCGCGACCGCGACTGAGCCCTCCTCCGCGGTGGCGGCAGCGGAGGGAGCTGGGGCTGGGACGTCGGCTGGCACCGGAACGTCGGGTTCCTTTCCAGAGACGTAGCGGGTACGAGGTTCGACCCTTTTTATCCGAATTGTGGGGGTGAGAAAAGCAGATTGTCCCCCGGGTAGCCGCTTCGCAGATGCACGTTGCCGTGCGAGCATCGCATGGGCAGTTGTGCCGTATCGCCCACGGGCACGGTCTTTTCGGCCAGGCTTTCGCCGGACAACAAGACGAGGGAGGTGCTCGATGACGCTGCGTTCGCGGCTTTCCCTCGCCTTCGTTTTCGTTGTCATGGTGCCTGTGCTCGTCGGTTCGCTCGTCGTGCTGATCGCCGTGCCGCGCATTTTGCGCGATCAGATCGGCGACCGGCTGCGCACCGCGAGTGTCAACGTCACTGACGTGCTCGCGGCTCGGTGCACCGAAGCGAACCAGGCCGCGCAGCTCTTGGGTCTTGAGGTTGCGGCGCTCGGCCCGGCGGCCGCGGTCAAGCAGATGGTCACCGCCGGCACGGTCGACTATGCGGTGGTCGCGGGGGCGAATAGCGCGGTCGTGGCCTCAGCTGGCCGACTGCCGAACGGCACGACGCCGACACCGCTGCCCGACGTCCTCAATAGTTGTGGCGATCACACCAACGCTGGCATCGCCATCTCAAGCCGAGCCACCCTCGACCTTGCCGCGACCCCTTCGTTGAAATCGGTGGCCGTGGCGTGGGCGGTTGGTGCCACTACGGCCAGCACCCTGCGCGCAGGACTGGTCGGCCAGCCCGCCATCACCTTGCTGGTCGACGGCGCGACGGTGTCGAGCACGTTGAGCACGACCCAGGCCGGTAAGCAGGCGACGGCGGCGCGCAACGCCAACGCTCAGAGTGTGTCGATTGCCGGCGGGCGCATCCTCGCGTTCGCGGCACCCTCGGCTGGCGAGCCCTACGGCGTTGTCGTCAGCAGTCCGGTGCCGAACACCACCCGCCTCACCTGGGCGCTGGTTGGCATCGTGGTGCTGATGGTGCTGGTCGGCCTCATCATGGGCCGGCTGCTCGCCAGACTCATCAGCAAGCCGGTCGTCGAGTTGTCAGAAGCGGCCGCCCGCGCGGCAAATGGCGACCTCGATATCGCGATCCCGGTGCGCACGAAAGACGAAGTCGGCCGCCTCGCCGGGGCCTTCAACCACATGACCTTTGAATTGCAGACCTACATTCGTCAGCTCGAACGCAGCCGAGATGAATTGCGGCAAAACCTTGACCGGCTCGGCGCGACGCTGACCCACACGCACGACCTCGGCGGCATTCTCGCGGTGGTGCTCGACACTGCGATCGGCAGCGTGCACGCGACCGGCGGCGCGATCATGTTCCTCGACGCCGAGGGCCACCTCACCGTCAGAGTGCGGCGAGGCGAAGCGGCCGACGCGGCGCCCGCCGACGCCGTCCTCGCACTTGGCGAGGGCATCACCGGTCGGGTCGCATCAACTGGTGAAGCAGTGCGTGGGACGGTCGGTGAAGGCCCCGGGCTGCGGCCGATGGCCGGCGAGCCGATCGCGAAGACGGTCATCGCGGTGCCACTGCGGCAGTCAGGTCGCATCGTCGGTGTGCTGAACCTCTACGACAAAGAGGCCGGCCGCGCGTTCAGCGCGCACGATCTCGAATCAACGCTGGCGTTCGCCAGCCAGGCGAGTGTGGCCATCGACAACGTGCTGCTGCATCAAGAAGCGCAGCGGCTGTCGCTGACCGATCCGCTGACGGCCTTGTGGAACTACCGCTACCTCACCATCGGGCTCGGCCACGAGATCGAACGGGCGACGCGATTTACCCGGCCGTTGGCTGCGTTGATGCTCGACCTCGACCGGTTCAAGGCGATCAACGACGAGCACGGACATCAAGTCGGTGATGCGGTGCTCATCGAGCTCGCGGGCCGCATGCGCGCCGAGGTGCGCGAGGTCGACACGGTCGCCCGATACGGCGGCGAAGAATTCGTCATCGTGCTGCCCGAAACCGACTCTGCCGGCGCCGCCCGCCTCGCCGATCGACTGAGCACTGCTATTCGGTCGAACCCGTTCTGTGCCGGTAGCGGTCTGCGCAACGGTCGCGGCCTCGACGTGACCGCTTCGATCGGCGTTGCCGTCTTCCCCGAACACGGAGAAACTCCGAGCCGGTTGCTGCGCAGTGCCGACGAGGCGTTGTACGCGGCCAAGAACGGCGGCCGCGATCAGTGGCGCTTCGCTACGCCCGATCTGAGCAGCGTCGATCTCGTCAAGCTCCCCAAAGCCGACCACGAGCCGGACGCCGGGCCAGCGGGCGCAGGTACGCAACTTTCCGCCGCGCATGTGGTGGTTATGCCCGACGTCAAGAGTGCCCGATCCGAGGAAGTGGATCGGCCCCGTACTCCCGACGCCTGAGCTCGGCCGTTAGGGTCTGCTCATGGCGGATCAGAAGGTAACCAAGGCCGTGATTCCGGCGGCGGGTCTTGGCACTCGCTTCCTGCCGGCCACCAAGGCGACTCCTAAAGAGATGCTGCCGGTCGTCGACAAGCCCGCAATTCAGTACGTGGTCGAAGAAGCAGTCGGCGCCGGGCTCGACGACATCTTGATGATCACCGGTCGCGGCAAGCGCGCGCTCGAAGACCACTTTGATCGCAACTACGAGCTCGAAGGCGCACTCGCAGCCAAGGGCGACGACGAGCGACTTTCGCTGGTGCGAGAGGCGACCGACCTGGCCACAGTGCACTACGTGCGCCAAGGCGAGCCGAAGGGCTTGGGCCATGCGGTGCTGTGCGCAGCCCAGCACGTAGGCCACGAACCGTTCGCGGTGTTGCTGGGTGACGACCTGATCGACGCGCGCGACCCGCTGCTCGCTCGTATGGTCGAGGTACAAGAACGACTCGGCGGCACGGTGATCGCGCTGATCGAAGTCGAGCCTTCGCAGATCCAGTTGTATGGCTGCGCGGCGGTCGAGGCGACGGCCGAAGACGACGTTGTGCGGGTCACTGATCTCGTTGAGAAGCCGAAGAGCAACGCGCCGAGCAACCTGGCGGTCATCGGGCGCTACGTAATCGCGCCGGAGATTTTCGACGTGCTTCGCGAGACGCAACCAGGAGCTGGCGGTGAGATTCAGCTCACCGACGCGTTGCGCGTGCTGGCCGGTCGCGAACGTAATGGTGGCCCCGTGCACGGCGTGCTCTTTCACGGTCGTCGGTACGACACGGGCGACCGTGCCGACTATTTGCGCACAGTGATCCGATTGGCCGTTGAGCGTGAAGACCTCGGCCCGGATCTGCTTGTTTGGTTGAAGAAATTCGTCGCTGAACGCGACGCCTCATCGTGACGCTGTTCACTCATGTGGCGGGTTAGCTCATGAGAACCGTCGACGAGCATTTGGCCGCAGTGCTCGGCCCGCTGGGCCCGCTGCAACCGATCGAAGTCAATCTGCTTGACGCCCACGGGTGTGTGCTCGCCGAAGACGTCGTGGCTCCGCGACCACTCCCAGGCTTCGACAACGCATCGATGGATGGTTACGCCGTGCGCTACGCCGACGTCGGGGGCGCGACGCCGCAGACACCCGCCGTCCTGCCTGTTGTCGGTGACATCGCAGCGGGTAACGCCTCTGTCTACAGCGTCAACAGCGGGTTATGCGTGCGCATCATGACCGGTGCGCCGATGCCTTCCGGGGCCGATTGCGTCGTGCCGGTCGAATGGACAGACGGCGGTGTTTCGCGGGTGCGCATCGACTATGCGCCGCAACAGGGGCAGCACATTCGCCGGGCGGGTGAAGATGTCGCGGCCGGCGAGACGGTGTTGACCGCGGGCACGTCATTGGGTGCTCCGCAGATCGGGTTGCTCGCCGCGGTCGGTCGGGCGCGGGCGGTGGTGCGGCCCCGGCCGCGGGTCGTCATCTTTTCGACCGGAAGCGAACTTGTCGACGCCGGCGTCGACCCTGGGCCGGCGCAGCTGAACGAATCGAACAGCTACGCGCTGGCAGCAGCGACGCGCGAAGCCGGTGCGATCGCCTACCGCGTGGGCATCGTGCCAGACGACCCCACCAAGCTGGTGCAGCTCATCGAAGACCAACTCGTGCGCGCCGACCTCGTCGTCACGACCGGCGGCGTCAGCGCCGGCGCCTACGACATCGTGAAGGAAGTGCTGTCGCGGCTCGGCACGATCGAGTTCACCAAAGTCGCGATGCAGCCAGGCATGCCGCAAGGCTTCGGCACGATCGGCCCTGACGCGACACCCATCTTTACGTTGCCCGGCAATCCGGTGAGCGCGTACGTCTCGTTCGAGGTTTTCGTGCGGCCGGCGATTAGGCGCATGCTCGGCGTCAAGCCGATGTACCGCCCGCTCGTGCGCGCGACGCTGTCTCAACCGATCGTGAAGCGCGAGGGCAAGCGCGCGTATGTGCGCGCGCGCATCGAGGTCAGTCAGGGCACGTATCTCGTCACGCCGGTGGGGGGCATGGGTTCGCACCTTGTCGCTGACCTCGCGCTGGCGAATGCCCTGGTCGTGGTGCCCGAACGTGTCGGCGATGTACCTGCGGGCGCGACCGTGTCGGTGATGATGCTCGAGCGGCGGCAGTCGTGACCGACCCGACCTTCACCCACCTCGACGCAAGCGGTGCGGCCCGCATGGTCGACGTCTCGGCCAAAGACATCACCGCGCGGACGGCGACGGCCTCAGGTCGCGTCGTCGTCTCGGCCGCCGTGGTGCGGTTGCTTCGCGGGGGCGGCGTGCCGAAGGGTGACGCACTCGCGGTCGCTAGGTTGGCCGGCATTCAAGGAGCGAAGCGGACGCCGGAATTAGTGCCGCTCGCGCATCCGATTGCGTTGCATGGCGTGACCGTTGATCTGACCGTCGACGACGATGCGGTGCACATCTCGGCGACCGCGCGTACTGCTGATCGCACCGGCGTGGAGATGGAGGCGTTGACCGCAGTCGCGGTCGCAGGTCTTGCGCTGATCGACATGGTGAAGTCGATCGACCCAGGCGCCGTCATCACTGACGTGCGCGTTGACGAGAAGACCGGCGGTTCGCATGGCCGCTGGGTGCGGGCACACTGACGACCGTGCCCCACGATTTGTTGAAGGTGTTGGTCATCACGGTCTCCGACCGGGTGGCGGCCGGCACGGCCACCGACCGCAGCGGTCCGATGTTGGTCTCGCTCCTCGCCGACGAAGGGTTCGAAGTCGAGGCGCCACAGGTTGTCGCCGATGGCGCACCGGTCGAAGCCGCGTTGCGGGCGGCAGCCGCGCTCGGCTACAACGTCGTGCTGACGACCGGTGGTACCGGCGTTGCGCCGCGCGACAACACTCCCGAAATGACGATGCGGGTGGTCGATCGCGAGGTGCCGGGCATCGCCGAAGCGTTGCGCGCGACAGCCAGGGTCGACGTCCCGACCTCGATGTTAAGTCGCGGCGTCGCGGGTATCGCGGGGCGCACTTTGATCGTGAATTTGGCTGGCTCGCCTGGTGCCGTGCGTGATGGCGTGGCCGTGCTTGCGCCGATCCTGCGGCACGCGGTCGACCAGCTCGCGGGCGGCGATCACGAGCGCGCGACGGTTGACGGAGACCCGTCGTGAACCAAGGCTGGCCGGTTGTTCTCCAGCATGAGTCGATCACGTTGCGGCCGTTGCGCATGCGCGATGCACCTGACTGGCGCATGACCCGGCTGGTGAATCGCGAGTGGTTGCAACCGTGGGAAGCAACAACACCAGGCGTAGCGGTTGACGAAGTCGGCCGCGGATACGGCGACGCGGTGCGGGCGCTTCGTCGTGATGCGCGGCTGGGCCTGAGTTTTCCGTTCGTGCTGCTGGTCGACAATCAGTTCGCTGGGCAGATCACGGTCGGCGCTATCGCCCGCGGCTCGGCGAACTCGGCCTACTTGGGTTACTGGATCGCGCGCCCACTCGCTGGCCGCGGCATCATGCCGGCTGCGCTTGCGCTGGTCGTCGACCACTGTTTCGGCGAGGCCGGCTTGCACCGCGTCGAGGCCAACATTCGCCCAGAAAATGTCGCCAGCCGCCGGGTGGTCGAGAAGCTCGGGTTTCGCCTCGAGGGCACGCGGGAGCGCTACATCCATATCGCCGGCGACTGGCGCGACCATCTGTCGTACGCGTTGACCAAAGAGGAAGTGCCCGATGGATTGCTGGCGCGCTGGATGGCATCGACGCAGGGTTCGAACTAGCGCCACCGCCCGTGTTGCACCTGTTTTACGCTGTGCGCTCGCCGAAACCAAAGTGCGCTCACCAATGTTGATGCGCCGACACACCATCGATGTGCTCGTCTCACCCGTCACTCCTGTCTAGCGTGACAGTTCGTGAGCATGCACCGCAGGTCGCGGCGCCGGTTGGGCAGTCGATGAGCAGTCTCATCGTGCTCGGCATCGTGGCCATCTGGATTCTGGTGCTGGTGCCGATGTGGCTGGGTCGGCACGAGGCCGATAGTGCGAGCCGCTCGATGGAGGGCTTTTCGACGGCGATGCGCGTGCTGTCGCGCCGACCTCCCGTTCGCGCCGACCGCGTGGTCATGGCGGGTAACGACTTGTGGGGAGTCACCATGGACAACGACCAACACACTTCGATCGGACGCCGATTGCCGGGGTTTGCGGCCCAGCGTCCAGCGCCATCGGGCCGAGCGCGGTTAGTCGCGCGGCGTCGGCGCATTGCCGTGGTGTTCGCGGTGCTGCTGGTCGGCCTCGCCATTTCTTCGCTGATCTCGATGACGTCGTGGTGGTTCGAGTTCGCGGTCGGCCTCGCACTGGCGGGTTACCTCGTGCATCTGCGTAACCAAGCTCTGCGCGACGCGGAAGTGCGTCTGCGGCATTTGGCCAGGACCAGTCGAGCGTATGCAGCCTCGATGGGGGCACCGACGTCGTCCGGCCGTGAGGTTTTGCACGATGACGCGACCTTCGAGACGGTGACGCCGGGCAAGGTGCGCGGGGTGCTCGACGATCACGGCGCAGCTGCGGCGGCCAGCGCGGTCGGCACCGAGAATGGCTCGCGGTGGGAGCCGGTGCCGGTGCCGCTGCCGACGTACGTGTCGAAGCCGGTGGTGGCGGCGCGTGCATCGGCTGCACCGAAGGCGGACGTCGAGTCAGGTCCGACGATCGACCTCACCCGGCCTGGAGTGTGGATCGATACGCAGGTCGACGTGCGGCACTTGCTGCTTGACGAGACCGGGTCGGGGACAATTTCGGCGTCGGCGGGCGGAACGGCGAATCGCGTTTCGGTGGAGGTCGCTGACGACGAGCTCGACGCGATTATCGAACGTCGGCGGGCAGTAGGCGACTGACTGTTTGGTGGTCGCTCGATGTCTGCGCCGGAGGGGTGCGCAGACGTCGGGTGGTAGCCTGGCGGCTCCCATTTGGGGCTGTGGCGCAGCCTGGTAGCGCACCTCGTTCGCATCGAGGGGGTCAGGGGTTCGAATCCCCTCAGCTCCACACATCGTCGCAGGTCAGAGGCCATATTGGGCTCTCTGAATCAGGCACCCGGACGGCCTTGACCCCGGTTTGACCCCCGAAATTTGCCGACATGAGCCGTCACTGCGGCAAGCGGGGGGACACAATGCGGCACGACTTCACAGGCCGATGCCGTGTCCGCGTTCGGCGATGGCGGACGGAGGTCTGCGGGTCGACGGGGTCCACGCGCCCGGTCGGGTCTTTGGTGCCTGCGGTGCCGGTGGCGTTGCGGCCGTCGCTCGGTCGAGGAGGGTGTGGGCGGCGTCGTTGCGGCCGCTGCGGGCGAGGGCCGCCTGGAGCAGCTGTCGTGCGCTGACGTTTCCGGCGGGCGCGTGCGCGTGGTTGTCGTCGGCTGTGGGTGTGAGGTAGGCGTGGTTTTCTTGTCGTCCTCGGGTGAGTCCGACGTAGAGGTGTTCGCGGTCGATGCCGGGTCGGGCGAGCAGGATCGCGATGTCGGTGGTGGCGCCTTGCGCGGCGTCGATGGTGGTGGCCCATCCGTGGTCGACGTGCTCGGCTACGTAGGTCCCCGGCAGCATGGTTCGGCCTCTTCCGGTGAGGGTCGAGGCCGGTGCCGACGGCTGGGCTTGCGCACCCGGCGGTAGCTTCACATCAGCGAGCAGTTTGGTGACCAGCTGTTGGGCGACACTGCGCCGGGCGCTGTTCGTCGTCGACACTGGGCTGGCCGAACCTGGACGTGGCGGCGGGACCGGAAGACTAGAATGCCGCACCGGTCGTGTGCGCAGAGCTGGCGCATGCCGTTAGCGCCCCGGCCGCGACAAGCACGCTCACCGCGATCCGCCAACGCATCCGCATGACCATTGGACGCATCCTCAGTTCGACCGGTTGCGCAAGGACGTCGAATTGTGGCGGCGCGGGTAAGCGGCCGAACCACGAGCGATCACGGCAAGGCAAGAGTACTTCCTCGTCCGGCCCCGTCGATGGAGACGCCCGGGCGCTCGCTGGACCCACTCCAAATAGGCGGACCCGAACGCGCACATCTAGCCGCGGTGACGTGCTTATTCCGTCGCCTGCACGTTAGTTGACGACCGCCGACGGCGCGTACTGCAGCCCCCGGCTCGGTCGGCCTGTAGCGCAAGCCACGATCAGTGCAGCAGTGACGGGAAGGAAGAATACGCCGATCGACAGCATCGCCAGCAGGTTCAGCAAGGCCAGAAGCATGGTGATGATCCAGGCGAATGCCACCACGGCGCCGCCCCGCGATTGGAACCACAGCGCGGACCCGACGATGGTTGTAAGTAGCAGCGGCACCAGGAGAATCACGACTACGCCCCACCCGTTCTCACCCACGAGGGTGTTCGAGCCATGCCTTACTGCCACTGAGGGCGACGTAGTTGTGTACACGCTCGACTGGTACACCGGGGCGACGAACCCCGCGACCACGAGCATGAGGTCATACAACCCTGCGAGGAGCAGCGCAATGGGAGCGATTCGCCCCAGCCGCGCGACAGCCGCGTTCACGACCTCCCGCACTCGTCCCATGCCGCGATGCTACGGCGCATGCCCGCGCGGGCGTCTATCAGCACAAGCTATGGCTCACAGGGCGCGGTTGGCGCCATCCTCCGTTGCCGAGATGACGCGCACCTCGATCAGCGCGTCGCGACCGCCTTCATCGGGGAGCATTCCGATCCGGTCCGGGCGAGGTTAGGGTCACACCATGGGCATTGCAGATATCGGTCCCCGTCCCCAGGCGTTCGACCTGGAGACCGAGACGCTCCAGAACCCGAACTACCGAACCGTGGCCTGGAGCGGCCGCTACCTGCAGGTCACCCTCATGTCGATTCCGGTCAACGGCGACATCGGACTCGAGAGGCACCCTGACACCGACCAGTTCATTCGGCTCGACAGGGGCCGCGGTCGAGCCCAGATGGGACCCGGCAAGGACGAACTGACCTTCGACCAAGAGGTAACCGACGGCTGGTGCGTCATCGTCCCGGCGGGTAGTTGGCACAACATCACCAACATCGGCGACGAGCCGATGCAGGTCTACACCGTCTACGCGCCGCAACACCACAAGCCGGGCAAGGTGCACCAGACCAAGGCGAT
>OLLJ01000338.1_pt1 | contig 17995 bp, 16 predicted proteins | sample 1604521 | NCBI WGS metagenome assembly OLLJ01 (sample SAMEA104055714, study PRJEB20765) | soil metagenome | isolation source: soil
ATTCGCCATCGGGCTGGTCTCCTTCGCGGTCGGTGTCGCGCTCGTCGTTGCCGGACATCGGTGGCCCCGGTGGTGCTACCACCTGCTGATCCTCAACGGCAACGTCGTCATCTCGCTGGCCATGTACGACGCCGGCGGTGGCCGAACGTCGATGGCCTACGCGACCCTCTACGTCTTCGTCGCCGTCAACTGCTTCTTCTTCTTCGCCTGGCCACAGGCGTCGTTGCATCTCGCCGTCGCGGTCACCGGATGTGTCGCGTCGCTGTGGGTACTGGGCGACGCCGATTTCGGCCAGGTGGTGTTGTTGCCAGGCTCGCTGGTCGTGGTCGCGACGGTCGTCGGGCGACTCGTGCGTGCCGCCGATGCGGCCGAGTTCGACCAACTCACTGGCCTGCCAAACAGACGCGGCCTCGACCGGATCTTGTCGGACGCGATCACGAACGCGGCGCTCGGCACCCATGCGGTGTCGTTGGCGTTTCTCGACATCGACCACTTTCGGGCGGTGAACCAGACCGACGGGCAGGCCAGCGGCGACCGGTTGCTCCGCGCGGTTGCAGCCGCCTGGCGGCCGCTGTTGGGCGAGGGCCAGGTGCTCGCCCGATACGGCGGCGACGAGTTTGCGTTGGTGTTCAGCGACTCGTCGCCCAAAGATGTCGTCGCGGCGACAGGTCTCCTCCGCGGGGCGATGCCAACGGGCCATACCTGCTCGGCCGGGATCGCCGATTGGGAGTCTGGCGACACGGCCTCGCTGCTCGCGGCGCGTGCTGACACGGCGCTGTATGACTCCAAGCGCAACGGTCGCGACCGCCTGACCTATCACGGCAATCATCAGGTCGCGAGTGTGGAGATCCGTCGGGCCGTCCGCGACGGCGAGATCATCGCCTACTACCAGCCGGTCGTCGACCTGAGCACGGGTGTCGTCACCGGCTTCGAGGCTCTTGCCCGCTGGATCAGGCCCGGCCACGGCATGGTGCCGCCCGACGATTTCATCCCGCAGGCAGAAGCGAGCAGTGCGATCGAGGACATCGGCCGGGTCATGCTGGTCACCGCCTGCCGCCAGGTCGCCGTGTGGTCGAAAGTGCACGGACGGCCGCTCGTCGCCAACGTGAATGTGTGCGGTCGCGAGCTCCGCAATCCCGCCTACGTGGCGCAGGTCCAAACAATCTTGGCGGACGCCGGTCTGCCGGCGAGTCAGTTGATGCTCGAGCTCACCGAGACTGCCTTTGAGGGCAACGCGGAACCGGTCGTCGCTGCGCTGAAAGAACTGCATGCGCTCGGCATCAGAATCGCGATCGACGACTTCGGCACCGGCTATTCGAGTCTTAGTCGGCTCGACCGGCTTCCGGTTGACGTCGTCAAGATTGATCGGTCGTTTGTCAGCCCGTTGCCGGCCGATGCGGAGCGGGCACCGTTGGTCGCCGCAATCACCGCGATGGCCCGTGCGCTCGGCCTGCGGGTCGTCGCCGAAGGTATCGAGCACTCGTACCAGGCGGCGCTGATGTCGAAGCTCGGCTGCGACGAGGGACAGGGTTATTGGTTCGACCGGCCTTGCCCGGCCGAGCAGGTCGACCTCTCGCTTCGCGAAGCCGTTGCACTGCCTCAGCTTCCGTCCGAGGCCGAGATTTCGGTAGGGCTGCGCATCGTCGGCTGACCTTCGTCGCAGGCGGTTCTCATAGGATCGGCGAGCCGTCGAGGGAGGTGCTGGTCAGCGTGCCCGGTCCGTCCGATGTGCGCGGGCCGATCGATCCTGACATCGAGCCCGCTGAATTCGAGGGTGCGGACGGCGAGTCGCTCGGCGCCGGGTTGCCCACCCTGCCGCGGTTCTCGGTTCACATTGCGATGGTCGTCTTTGCCGGCGGTCTTGCGGGTGGTCTTGCCCGCTATTTGGTTGGTCGCGCGTGGCCAACCCCGCCGCGGGGTTTTCCGTGGAGCACATTTGCGGTCAACGTCACCGGATCGTTCGCGCTGGGCCTGCTCATTGTTCTTGTCGTGGAGGTGCTGGCGCACCGCGCGCATGTGGGGCCGGCCCGGTACCTCAGACCGGCGCTGGGCACTGGCTTTCTCGGCGCCTTCACCACGTTCTCGGCCTTGACGCTGTCGACCGATCAGCTCATGGCGCACGGCCACCTCGTGCTTGGCCTGGCGTACCTGGTCGCCAGCGTGGCGGCCGGCTTGTTGGCCGCGATTGCCGGACTTCGATGCGGGCGGCTCCTCGGTCATCGCTGGCCCGGCGCGCAGAGCATGCCCAGCTCGCACACTGTTGGGCCCAGATGATCACGGCGCTTTTCGTCGCGGCCGCCGCCGCCGTCGGCGCGGTCTGTCGCTACGCCCTCGACTTGGCCATCCAGCGTCGCCACCGCGGCGTCTTCCCGCTGGGCACGACGACGATCAATGTCGTCGGCTCGCTCATCCTCGGCATCGTCACCGGGTTGGCAGCCCGTCATGGCCTCAATGCGCGCGCCGCTGTCGTCGCTGGCGTCGGATTCTGCGGCGGCTTCACCACCTTCTCAACCTGGACATGGGAGACGCTCGCCCTCGCCGAGGCCCGCGCGAACCGCCTCGCGTTGCTCAACGTGATCGGCAGCCTCGGGTTGGGTCTCGCGGCCGCCGCGGCCGGTCTCGCGATGACGAACTGATCGCGGTCTTCCTCGGCGCGGGACCGAGCGATTGAGCCTGGGCATTGGCATCATGGGATCCGACCAGCGATAGTGAGCCCGCGAGCCGACTAGCGCGAGGAGCCCTGTGAAGCCGTCTGCGCACGCATTGCGGATGACCATCCGTCTGAACGAGGCTGGTCCGCGCCCGACGCATTTGGTCGCCACTGACATCGTCGCTCGTGCCCACGCAGCCGGCTTGCTGGCGGCGACGGTCTACCCGATGGCCTTGCCCGACGAGGGTGGCGAGGCGGCACATCGAACGATCTCGCTATCCGACGAGCGAGCTCTCACGGTCACGATCATCGACACGGACGAGAAGATCCGAGCATTCGTGCCTCAGCTGCGCGCGTTGCTGGGTGGTGACGAGGCGATCAGCCTCGATCCGGTCGACGGGAAGTACGAACTCAGCGACCGGAGCTAACCGAAGCAAACGCCTGCTCGAGTACGTCGAGACCCTCGGTCAGCAGGTCGGGCGGGATCACCAGTGGTGGCAGGAATCGAAGCACGTTGCCGTAGGTGCCGGCGGTGAGCACCACGACGCCGGCCGCATGGCAAGCTTTCGCGACTGCGGAGGTGGTGGCCGGGTCGGGGTCGCGGGTGCCAGGCCGCACGATTTCGACGGCAAGCATGGCGCCGCGACCACGAACGTCGCCGATGCACGCAAACCGGGCTGCCATCGCGTGCAGTCTCGGCAACATGAGGGCCTCGATCTCACGGGCCCGATTGACGAGATCGAGCTCGTCGATGGTGCGCATCGCGGCGAGTGCAGCCGCGCAGGCCACCGGATTGCCGCCATATGTTCCGCCGAGACCGCCCACATGGGCGGCGTCCATGATTTCGGCGCGGCCGGTGACTGCGGAGAGCGGCAAACCGCCGGCAATGCCCTTCGCGGTGGCGATGAGGTCGGGCACGACGCCGTCGTGCGACGAGGCGAACATCGCGCCGGTGCGGGCGAACCCGGTTTGGATCTCGTCGGCAATGAAGACGATGCCGTTCGCCGTGCAGAACTGCGATAGCGCAGTGAGATAACCCGCTGGGGGCACGATGAAGCCGCCTTCGCCCTGGATGGGCTCGATCAAGACCGCGGCGATGTTGTCGACGCCGATTTGCGTGGTCATCGTCGAAATCGCCGCGGCGGCCGCCTCTGGCCCGCAGTTGTCTGGCCCGGTGGGCCAGCGGTACGGGTATGCCATCGGGAGGCGGTAGACCTCGGGGGCGAACGGCCCGAAGGATTGCTTGTAGGGCATGTTCTTGGCGGTCAACGCCATCGTGAGATTCGTGCGGCCGTGATAGGCGTGGTCGAAGGCAACGACGGCGGTGCGACCGGTAAACGCGCGAGCGATCTTGACCGCGTTCTCGACTGCTTCGGCGCCGGAATTGAACAACGCAGACTTCTTGCTGTGGTCGCCCGGTGTGCGCGCGTTCAGTTGCTCGCACACCGCGACATACCCCTCGTAGGGCGTAATCATGAAGCAGGTATGGGTGAACGCGGCCACTTGTTCGGTCACCGCGGCGACCACTCGTTCGGCCGCGTTGCCGACGCTGACCACGGCGATGCCGGCGCCCAGGTCGATCAACGAGTTGCCATCGACGTCGACCAGCACGCCACCGCCGGCAGCGGTGATGAAGACGGGCAACATGGTGCTCACTCCGCGGGCGACCGCTTGGGTGCGCCGCGCGAACAACTCCAGCGACCGCGGGCCCGGGATGTCGGTGACCAGCCGCCGCACCTGGGGAAGCGCAGGTCCGCCGCTCGGCGGCAAACCTCCGCCCGAGGGCACAGCCAGCAGATCGACCGAGTCGGTCATCACGCACCTCCGCGTCGGTACTGTATCCACTTGACGGGTCCTCGATACGCCCGCATCCGTCCCCATATTGACGAACGCGTCACGGCTACGTCACCTGCCGGAAACGTTCGACTGAGAACTTTGCTAGCGTCCGCAGGACCGACAGGAGAGGGATTGCCGATGCTGATGCACCTGCGGATGAGCGTTCCGGATCGACCCGGCATGCTCGCGCAAATCACCGCAGCCCTTGCCGACGTCGGCGCCGACATTCGCACGATCGCCGTACTCGAGCGTGAGTCGGGTCGGGCGATCGACGACATCTACCTCAGTTGGCCCGATGGCCGACCGGCGTCCGCGTTGTCTGAGCGGCTGGCATCCGTCCGTGGCATCAGCGTTCTGGGGTTGCGCCCCTCTCGTCAGGTGCCCGGCGCGTTCCCTGACATCGACCTGCTCTCCCAGGTGCTCGCCACCGCGTCTCGCGGCCTCGACACGTTGGTCGACATGGCAGCGCTTGCGTTCGGCGCCGACTGGGCGGCGAGCGTCACTTACGCCTCGGGGTCGCCGGTGGTGCTGTACGCCAGCGCCCGAGACGACGACGTGATCGTGCTACCCGAGCTTCCCGTCATCAGGCCGGCCGCGAGTGAGCTCGACGGCGTTCAGTTGGCGGCGACACCGCTTGCCCCGTTTGATGCCGTGCTGGTGTGCGGTCGGTCACAGCAGCCGGCGTTTCATCAGGCCGAGCTCGAACGGATTCGTCGCGTGACCGAGCTCGCGGTGGGCCTTGTGCGCGCCGACGCAGGAGCCGTCTCAACCGCGTCGGCGATGTAACTCCGGCGCAGAGTTGCGTCGACCTGGGCCGTAGTCTGGTCTGGTGTTTGAACGACTCGGCCGCCGCGTTTTCGCTCGGCGCAAACGCGTGCTCGTTGTCGGCCTGTGCGTCTTGCTCCTTGGCGGCATCTGGGGCGGGTCGGTAAGCAAGCTGCTCTCGAGTGGCGGCTACTACGACCCCAGCAGCGAATCAGTGCGCGCCGCCGACGTCATCACGCATGCGCTCGGAGTTCCGGCATCGGATGCGACAGTGCTCTTCGTTGCCGGCGACGACATCACCGCGCCCGGCCCCTCCGCGGCGGTCGTGGCGGCGCTGCAAGCGCTCCCGCCGTCCGCAGTCAAAGGCTACGTGAGCTACTGGACGGCACACCTGCCGCAGCTCATCTCCACCGACCGGCACGCGACTTATGTCACGCTCCAGCTGGTCGGTACGACCGACGCGGCGCAGGAGAGTTCGCTCGCGAGTGTGAAGGCGGCACTACGCGCGAGTCCCTTGCCAGGTATCACGGCCGAATACGGCGGCACCGTGCCGCTGAACCAGGAGATCAGTGGTCAGGTCGGGGTCGACCTGAAACGAGCCGAGTTGCTCTCCCTTCCGATCGTTGCCATCCTCCTCGTCCTCATCTTCGGCAGCCTGGTGTCGGCCGGACTCCCTGTCGCTGTTGGGATTTGCGGGATTCTCGGCGCCTTCTCCGTGCTCCGCGTACTGACGAGTTTCGTGCACGTCTCCATCTTCGCGCTGAACCTGGTGACCATCCTCGGCCTCGGCCTGGGGGTCGACTACGCGCTCTTCATGGTCAGCCGCTTCCGTGAAGAGATCGCCCGGCAGGTAGCGGCAGCGCCATCAGAGACCGCACCACTCGACGTCCGACATGCTGTTGTTCGCACGATGGCGACGGCGGGTCGCACGGTTGCGTTTTCCGGCGTCACCATTGCCGCGTCGATGGCGTCGCTCATCTTGTTCCCGGAAACGTTCCTGCGGTCCATGGGCTACGGCGGCGTCGCTGTTGTGCTCGTCGATGTCGTCGCGGCCCTCACCGTCTTGCCCGCATTGCTCGCCGTGCTCGGACGCCGGGTCGATGCGCTTCGAGTACCGCTGCTTGGGCGGCACAAATCGATCGAGCAAGAAGCGCACCACGGCGGCTGGTATCGGTTGGCACACAGTGTGATGCGCCGGCCGCTTCTGTACGTCGTCACGATCGTCATCGTGCTCACGACGATGGCGTTGCCGTTCACGCACGTGACGTTCGGCGGGTATACCGCGAACGTTCTGCCAAAGGCGTCGCAAGGGCGCATGGTGACCGAGACACTTGCCCGTGATTTCCCCGGCAACTCGACGGTGCCGATTCATGTCGTCGTCGAGAACGTCAGTGATCCGGCTAGCCTCGGCGGGTACGTCAACACGCTTGGCGCGGTGAAGGGCGCGGTCGGCGCGCACATGGTCGTCGTCAAGGGGCGCAATGCGTTGATCGATGTCGGCTTCATCGGCGATCCGGTGTCGCACGACGCGCGCGCAACATTGACGGCGATCCGCGGCGTTGCGCCACCGGCCGGCTCGACCGTCTTGCTCGGAGGCCTGACGGCGTTCCTGGTCGACCAGTTGCACAGCATTGGGCACGTACTGCCGTGGATGCTCGGCGTCATGGTCATCGCGATGCTGGTGCTCTTGTTCCTGGCGTTCGGATCGGTCGTGCTGCCAGTAAAAGCCGTCATCATGAACGCGATGTCGATCGGCGCGTCATTCGGTGCGGTGACCTGGATATTTCAGGGTGGCCACCTCGCCAACCTGCTCGGCTTCACCAAGCTCGGCTACCTCGATGCGACTGACCCGATCCTCATGCTTGCCGTGATCTTCGGTCTGTCGATGGACTACGAGGTCTTCCTGCTCAGTCGAGTGCGCGAGGAGTGGGACGAGTCTGGTCGCCGCGGTGACCCGCTATCGACACGCAACGAGAACGCGGTGGCCGTCGGCCTCCAGCGAAGCGGGCGCATCATCACCAGCGCCGCGCTCCTGCTCGTCGTCGTGATCGGCGCCTTCGCCACCTCACGCATCACGACGCTCAAGCTGCTCGGCGTCGGCATGGGGCTGGCGATTTTTGTCGACGCCACGATCGTGCGGGCGCTGTTGGTGCCGGCCGTCATGCGCCTGCTCGGCGCCGCGAACTGGTGGGCGCCGGCGCGCGTCACCCGGTGGTGGCAATCGCACGGGTTCGTCGAGCCCCACGACGAGGAGACCCGCGAGGTCGGCCGGTACGAGACACTGGTGACGTGACACCTGCGCTCGAGGCGAACCGCCGCGACGTCGTGATCTTGGGGTCGACCGGATCGATCGGCACCCAAGCCCTCGACGTCATTCGGCGCAACTCGGCGCGGTTCCGCGTCGTCGGTCTGGCCGCCGGTGGCGCCCACCTCGGCCTACTCGCCGATCAGGCGATCGAGTTCGGCGTCGAGGTGGTGGGCACTTCCGCGGTCGCGCCCGACGACCTTGAAGCCGCGCTCGCGGCCAGCGCGGGGCGTGCCGGTGGTGGCCGTCCAACCCCCAAGGTCGTCGTCGGAGCGACCGCGGCTGCTGAGGTCGCGGCCTGGCCGCTCGACGTGGCCGACGCGCGAGCCGGCGTCGTACTCAACGGCATGACGGGGTCGATCGGCTTGGCGCCTACGCTGGCCGCGCTTGCCGCCGGCCGCACGCTCGCGCTGGCCAACAAGGAGTCGTTGATCGTCGGCGGTTCGTTGGTCAAGAACGCGGCCGCCCCTGGGCAGATCGTGCCGGTCGACTCAGAACATTCGGCGCTTGCTCAATGCCTGCTCGGCGCCCAGGCCGGCGCGGTTCGTCGGCTGATTCTCACCGCCAGCGGCGGCCCGTTCCGTGGCCGGAGCCGCGATGACCTCGCCTCGGTCACGCCTTCGCAGGCGTTGGCGCACCCGACCTGGCAGATGGGTCCGGTGGTCACCATCAACTCGGCGACCCTGGTCAACAAGGGCCTCGAACTCATCGAAGCGCACCTGCTCTTTGATGTACCGCTGCCATCGATCGACGTCGTGGTGCACCCGCAATCGGTCGTGCACTCCATGGTCGAGTTCACCGACGGATCGACCCTCGCCCAGTGCTCGCCGCCCGACATGCGGCTGCCGATCTCGATGGCGCTGAGCTGGCCAACTCGGGTACCCGACGTAGTCCCGGCGTGTGATTGGACGACGGCGCACACCTGGACCTTCGAACCATTGGACGACGAGGCGTTTCCCGCCGTCCGATTGGCTCGCGAGGTCGGTGCTGCGGGTGGCGTTGCGCCGGCCATTTTCAATGCGGCCAATGAGGAGGCGGTGGCGGCGTTTCTCGCCGGTGACCTGGCGTTCACCGGCATCGTCGAGACGGTCGCTCGGGTTGTCGGCGAATCTGCCGATGAAGCTTCGGGGAACCTCGCGGAGCTCAGCGATGTTCTTCAGGCGGAGACGGCGGCCCGAACTCGGGCCCGCGCGCTGATCTATGGATCGACACCCTCGGGAGACCTCGCACGATGATGGCGATCGGTGTACTGGCATTTGTGGTCGCGTTGCTCACCTCGGTGATGCTGCACGAGGCCGGGCACTTCGTGACCGCGAAGCTGTTCGGCATGAAGGCCACCCAGTTCTTCGTGGGCTTCGGGCCGACGCTGTTCTCGCGTCAGCGCGGCGAGACCGAATACGGCGTCAAGGCAATCCCGGCCGGCGGTTTCGTCAAGATCATCGGGATGACCCCACTCGAAGAGGTTGCTGCCGAAGACCAACCTCGCGCGTTCATCAACAAGCCAGGCTGGCAGCGCTTCATCGTCTTGGTGGCCGGTTCGACCATGCACTTTCTCATCGCGCTTGGGCTGCTGTTCGTCGTGCTGCTCGGCTGGCCATCGGTCGTGCAGGGCGCCGGTCAGGTTGCGTCGGTGCAGAGCTGCATGACGCCGGCCAGCGATGGCAGCTGTGCCGCGGGGGCAGCGGCCGTACCGGCGCAGGGCAAGCTGCTGGCCGACGATGTGATCACCGCCGTCAACGGTCAGGCCGTCGTTCACGGCAGCGCCCAGGTTGTGACGTTCACCTCGCACGCGCCGGCCGGCCCGGTCACGTTCACTGTGCAGCGCGCCGGCAAGACCGTCGACGTGGTCGTGACGCCGGTCGTGGTCAACGGCAAGGCACGGGTGGGCATCTCGCTGACCGATGCCGACGACACCACCTATCATCGGGCTGGTTTCAGCGGTGCTGTGACCGGAACCTTCAGGACATTCGACACGCTGTGGGTGGGCAGCTTCAAGGCGCTCGGTACTGTGCCGCACGCCGTCGGGCAGCTGTTCCACAACTTCAACGCGCCGCGCAAAGTCGACGCCAACAGCGGTGGCGGCCAGGTGACGAGCGTCGTAGGGGTAGCCCAGTTCGCCGGTGAGGCATTCAAGGCGTCGGGCTTTTCCGGCGGCGTCGCGACGCTGATCGGCATCGTCGCGTCGGTCAACATCTTCGTCGGGATCTTCAACCTTTTTCCGTTCTTGCCGCTCGACGGCGGGCACGTAGCGATCCTCGGTTACGAGAAGGCGCGCAACGCGTGGCGCCGTCGACGCCACCTGGTACCGGCCGGGCCGGTCGACTTGGCGAAGCTCATGCCATTTACCTACGGCGTGCTGGCCATAATTGTGGCCGTGTCGGCGTTAATCCTGTTCGCTGACATCGCGAACCCTGTCGCCAACCCGTTTAGTCAGTAGCCATCGAGAGGTTCTGAGCCGTGACCACCGTCAATCTGGGCCTGCCCGAGATGCCGCTCGTCAGCCCACTGGCTCCGCGGCGCGTGTCGCGGCAGATCAACGTGGGCGGCGTTCTGGTTGGCGGCAACGCTCAGGTGTCGGTGCAGTCGATGTGCATCACGCTGACCTCTGACATCAACGCGACGCTTCAACAGATCGCCGAGCTGACGGCGTCCGGTTGTCAGATTGTTCGCGTTGCGGTGCCCAGCCAAGATGACGCCGACGCGCTGCCGGTCATTGCAAAGAAGTCGCAGATCCCGGTGATCGCCGACATCCATTTCCAGCCGAAGTATGTGTTCGCGGCGATCGAAGCCGGCTGCGCGGCCGTGCGGGTGAACCCCGGCAACATCAAGAAATTTGACGACCAGGTCAAAGAAATCGCGCTCGCCGCGAAAGACCACGGCACCCCGATTCGAATCGGTGTCAACGCCGGCTCGCTCGACCCGCGCATGCTGGCGAAGTACGGCGGCAAGGCAACGCCGGCCGCACTCGTCGAGTCGGCGAAGTGGGAAGCCAGCCTGTTCGAAGAGCACGGGTTTCACGACATCAAGATTTCGGTGAAGCATCACGACCCGCTCATCATGATCGAGGCCTACCGCCAACTCGCAGCTGAGACCGACTATCCGTTGCACCTCGGCGTGACCGAAGCCGGTCCGTTGATGCAGGGCACGATCAAATCGGCCGTCGCGTTCGGCGTCCTGCTCTCTGAGGGCATCGGCGACACGATTCGGGTGTCGCTGTCGGCGCCTCCGGTCGAAGAGGTCAAGGTCGGCATCGGCATTCTCGAATCGCTCGGCCTGCGGCAGCGCAAGCTCGAGATCGTGTCGTGCCCGTCGTGTGGGCGGGCGCAGGTCGACGTGTACAAGCTGGCCGAAGAGGTCACCGCAGGTCTCGAAGGCATGACCGTGCCGCTGCGGGTCGCCGTGATGGGCTGCGTCGTGAACGGCCCGGGCGAGGCGCGCGAGGCCGATCTCGGTGTCGCGTCGGGCAACGGCAAGGGGCAGATCTTCGTGCGCGGCGAGGTCGTGAAGACCGTTCCCGAAGCCCAGATTGTGGAGACTCTGATCGAAGAAGCGCTGCGGCTGGCCGACGCGATGGAGTCGGACGGCGTAGCGTCGGGCGAGCCTACGGTGACCGTCGGCTAGGTTGTCGCTTCGAGACCGCGTGGTTGAGGGCGGAAGCGAGGGGAGTCCGTGCTGCGAGGTTCCCCTGTACGGGTCCTCGACGACCGCGACCTCGCGACAGTCGAGGACCTTCTGGATCGTGACCCGGTTGCCAACGTGTTCGTCGCCGCGCGCGTCGCCGGCGTCGGTCTCGACCCATGGCGGCTCGGCGCCGAGGTCTGGGGCTACATCACCGGCGGTCGGCTGGCGTCGCTGTGTTACGCCGGAGCCAACCTGGTGCCGGTCGCGGCCACTGCTGAGGCCTGTCGCGGCTTCGCTGAGAAGGCTCGTCGCCAGGGCCGGCGGTGCTCGTCGATCGTCGGGCCGGCCGACCAGGTCGGCATGTTGTGGTCGTTGCTCGAATCCGCCTGGGGCCCCGCCCGCGACGTGCGCGCAAACCAGCCGTTGATGGCAATCAGCGATCCGCCGAAGCTCGCTCCCGACCCCGCCGTCCGTCGGGTTAGACCCGATGAGCTCGAAATCCTGTATCCCGCCTGCGTGGCGATGTTCACCGAAGAAGTCGGCATCTCACCGGCCAACGGCGACGGCGGATCGCTCTACCGCACCCGCGTTGGCGAGCTCATTGGCCAAGGCCGTGCGTTCGCCCGCATCGACGATGGCCGGGTCGTATTCAAGGCCGAGGTGGGTGCCGCGACCGCCAACGTGTGTCAGATCCAAGGGGTGTGGGTCGATCCCGCACTTCGGGGCCTTGGCTATGCCAATGGCGGCATGGCGGCCGTCGTCGCGCTCGCCCAGGCCGACGTCGCACCCGTGGTGAGCCTGTACGTGAACGACTACAACGTGGCCGCCCGGGCGGCCTATCGGCGGGTGGGCTTCGCCGACGTGAGCGCGTTCATGTCGGTGCTCTTCTAGCCCACCGCCGTGTCGCCGGCCGCCCGATACGATCGGCGTCCGACTTAGAGGAGAACGTAGCTGTGACGCCAGCGCCCCTGCGCATGTCGACGCTGTTCCTGCGCACGCTGCGCGACGATCCGGCCGACGCCGAAGTTCCGAGCCACCGCCTGCTCGTGCGCGCCGGCTATGTGCGCCGGGTGGCGCCTGGCGTGTACTCGTGGTTGCCGCTGGGCTACCTCGTGCTGCGCCACGTCGAGCGCATCGTGCGTGAAGAGATGGAGCGCATGGGCTCGCAGGAGGTGCACTTCCCTGCGCTGATCCCGCGCGATATCTACGAGACCAGCGGTCGGTGGGCCGACTACGGCGACACCTTGTTCAAGTTGAAAGACCGCAAGGGCGTCGACTACCTGCTCGCCCCCACGCACGAGGAGCTCTTCACGCTTCTGGTCAAGGGCGAGTACTCGTCGTACAAGGACTACCCGCTCTCGCTCTTTCAGATCCAGACGAAATATCGCGACGAAGCGCGACCGCGGGCAGGCATCTTGCGCGGTCGCGAGTTCGTCATGAAAGACAGTTACAGCTTCGATCTGGACGACGACGGGCTGGCGAAGTCGTACGCCGCGCATCGGGTGGCGTACCAGCACATCTTCGAGCGCCTGGGGCTCGACTACCGCATCGTGTTCGCCGTCTCCGGCGCCATGGGCGGCTCTGCGTCGGAAGAGTTCTTGGCCCCCACCGAATCGGGCGAAGACAGCTTCGTGCAGTGCGAAAACTGTGACTACGCAGCGAATACCGAAGCCGTCGAGATTGCAGTGCCGGTTGCGCCTACGGCTGTCGAACAGCCGCCGTCACAGCTGTTGGCGCCGTCGGAAACGCCGACGATTGCGACCCTGGTCACGCATCTCAATGCCCTCGACCTCGGCCGCGAATTCACCGCGGCCGACACCTTGAAGAACGTCGTGCTCCGAACCCAAGCTCCGGGCTCCGACACGTGGGATCTGCTCGTCGTCGGCGTGCCCGGCGATCGTGAGGTCGACCTCAAGCGGCTGCAGGGCCAGCTTGAGCCGGTGCAGGTTACGCAGGCCGAGCCGGCTGACCTCGCGTCGCAACCGCGACTGGTCAAGGGCTACATCGGACCGCAGATCCTGCGCGACCTTGGCGTGCGCTATCTCATCGACCCGCTGGTCGTGCCGGGTAGCGCGTGGGTCACCGGGGCGAACGAGCCGAACCGGCATGCGTCGTCAGTGGTACGCGGCCGCGACTTCGATCCCGACGGCGAAATCGGGGCGGTCGAAATCCGCGACGGCGACCTATGCGCCCGCTGCGGTGGCCGACTCTCGATTGCCCGCGGCATCGAGATCGGCCACATTTTCCAGCTAGGCCGCAAGTTCGCCGACGCCTTCGGTCTCGACGCACTCGGCCCCGACGCGAAACCGATCCGCGTCACCATGGGTTCATACGGCATCGGTGTCTCCCGTGCGGTCGCCGCCCTTGCCGAGCAGCACCACGACCAACTCGGGTTGGTGTGGCCGGCATCGGTCGCGCCGGCCGACGTGCATCTTGTGGCCGCCGGCAAGGACGAGCAGCTCGCAGCCGCCGAGAAGCTCACCGATGAACTGGCCGCGGCCGGAGTCCGGGTGCTGTTTGACGACCGCGTTGGTGTGTCACCTGGGGTCAAGTTCAAGGATGCCGAGCTGATCGGCGTCCCGCTGATTGTTGTTGTCGGCCGTGGTCTGGTCGACGGCGTCGTCGAGGTGCGCGACCGAGCGACCGGTGAACGGGCCGACGTTCCGCTCGGTGAGGTGGTAGCCCGGCTCTCGGCGCAAATGAGGTGACGAAAATCCACCGCTAGCGTGGAAAAACGTCCGCTCCTCGGCTATATGATGCCGCTCGCGCCGCGCGCCCTGCTGGCCCCGAACGAGGAGACCTCATGCACGTCACGCTGTACGGGTTCGTTCTCTTTCTGCACATCTTCACCGCGATCGTCGCGTTCATGATGGCGGCCGTCGTGCACGTCGGGTTGCCGGCGCTAGCCAGGGCTGGCGATGTGCGCGAGATGCGCTCGTGGGCGGCCATCTTGCATCGGCTCGAGCCGCTGTTCCCGATCGCGGCCCTGATGCTGTTGGGGTTCGGTCTCTGGCTGATCCACCTGTCGAAGGGCGTGGTGCATTTCAGCGACGGCTGGTTGCTCACCGCGTTCGTCACGCTGATCGTCATCGAGGGATTGTCGGGCGCGTTGCTGGCTCCGAAGGCAAAAGCCGCGGTTCGGGCGGTCGAAGAAGCTGCCGATGGCCCGGTACCCAGCAGCGTGCATGACGCTGCACTCGAACCTGCGATTTGGTACCTCGCCCACCTCGGCACGTTCGGTTTCGGCGGCGTGGTGTTCTTGATGGCCGCTAAGCCGTCCGGGGCCTGGGCGATCGTGATTGTCGTTGTGGCAAGTGCGATCGGGGTCGCCGCCGCGCGTGCGCAACTGCGGGCACTCACCGGCGTGCGTTCGCCCAAATCTGCATTAGAGCCCGAGGCGGCCAGCTAGCCCTGGAAACGGCGCCGCGCGGTCGCGCCACATCGCCGCGCGTACCGCGGCGAGTTGCAGGGCCAACGCCGCGTCGCGCCGCAAGGGTGCGTCCGCGGCGGCGACAACGTCGGCATACGCGGCTGCGGTCGACTCTTCGATGGACGCGAGCACGGCCCGGGCCGACGACGCATCGGTCACCGGGCTCGGCAGCTGGTACACCGGCGCGTCAGGGTCGGGCGTCGCGGAGAACTCGGCCAGCCACTGGGTGATCACCAGCGTCTGCGCCCTATGCGCGTCGTATGCAGTGCGGGCCACACCTTTGTCGGACGACGTGAGCCTGGCGCCGGCGACGGAGTAGCCGTACGCAGCGGCGTTCTCCGCCGCGGCCGCGGCGATCAGTGCTCTCACCAGGCGTGCGTCCGTCACGGCGACCCCAGCGCAGTTACGAGGGTGGCCGCATGCGCCGCCTCGCAGCCGCCGATCGAGGCGAGCAGGGCCGCCAACGACCCGGTCGCTGTCGCCATATCGCCCAGGCGGGCGGCGGCGGCCCGCGTTTCGAGGTCGGTGAGCGCTGCAAGGACCGTGGCGGCCGGCGGGCTCGCGGGTGGGCTCGCCGGCACGGTCGGGCTGCCAGTCGATGAGGGCACTGGAGCCGCGGACAGCGCGAGGTCGGGATTGAGCGCCTTGAGGTGGGCGACGTGGTCGGCGCGAACTGCGCCCAACGCAGTCGCGAGGTCGGGGTGCGCGCGAATGGCGTCGTCGTAGGCGGCGACCAGGGCGCGTTCGCTCGTTGCCGCCGCTTGCGCGGTCGGGTCGGCAAGCGTCGCCGGTGCAGCCGGCGGGCTGGCCGTCGGAGCCGTCGTCCGAGTTGATGGTCCCGCGACCGACGCTGGCGGCCGGGTCGCCGGGGTCGCACCAGTCGCCGGTGCTGCGGGGGCTGCCTGCTGTTTGCCGCTGCGGCACCCCGCGACGGTGCTCGCCGCGGCGACCACCAACAGCTGGAGCGCGGAGCGCCGAGTGAGGGACGCCTCTTTGGGCACGGCGCTCCTTCCGGCGACGAACGCGAGGTGCGCGCGACAGCTTACGGACGACGCGTTATGGCACCCCAGCATGTTGCGCCGATGCGGCTACGCTGAACACGAGCAGTCCTGACAACAGCACAGTTACCGAGGAGGTCGGCGATGTCGAGTGCCTCCGCAGGCCGCCAGTTGGCCGCGCTACTGGCCGACGTCGTCGACGAAACCGGCCTCGATCTCGAAGCTGTGGTGGTCACGGGCCAGGGGCGCCGTACCGAGGTGCGGGTGCTGGTCGATAAAGACGGCGGTATCAGCCTCGACGACGTGGCGCAGGTCAGCCAGGCCGTCTCCGCGGTGCTCGACCAGCCGGCCGCCGACGCGATTCTTGGGGCCACCCCGTATGTGCTCGAGGTCAGTTCACCCGGCGTCGACCGCCCCCTGACCGAGCCGCGCCATTGGCGGCGAGCAATCGGTCGGCTTGTGCGAGTGACAGCGGCCGGTGAGTCAGTGACCGCGCGCATCACCGACGTGCACGATTCCGGCGTCCTGCTGGCGATTGTTGGCGCTAAGCCGTCTGCGCAGACAGAGCCGCGCAGCGTTGGGTTCGCCGACCTCGGGCCCGGCCGCGTGCAGGTCGAGTTCAATCGCGAACGTCCGGGGGAGGAGTCGGCATGAACATCGACATGGCAGCGCTTCGCAGCCTCGAACGCGAGAAGGACGTTACGTTCGAGCAGCTGGTCGAGGCGATCGAAGCGGCACTGCTGGTGGCGTACCAACGCACCGAGGGCGCACAGGCGCATGCTCGTGTGCTGCTTGATCGCGCCACCGGCGACGTCGCGGTGCTCGCCACTGAGATGGACGACGACGGCCGGCCGATTCGGGAATTCGACGACACCCCAGGCGACTTCAACCGGGTGGCGGCCACGACGGCCAAGCAGATCATCTTGCAGCGACTGCGCGACGCCGAGCACGAGCTGACATTCGGCGAGTACGCCGGGCGCGAGGGCGACGTGGTCGGCGGCGTAATCCAGCAGCAGCACGATTCGCGGAACGTGTTCGTGGATCTGGGCAAAGTCGAAGCCGTGTTGCCGGCTGGCGAGCAGGTGCCTGGCGAACGCTACGAACACGGCTCGCGCATTCGCTGCTATGTCGTGCAGGTGCACAAAGGCGTGCGCGGCCCGCAGATCACGTTGTCGCGCACGCATCCCGGCTTGGTGCGCAAGCTGTTTGCGCTCGAGGTGCCCGAGATCGCCGACGGATCGGTCGAAATCGTTGCGCTGGCTCGCGAGGCCGGTCACCGGTCAAAGATCGCGGTGCGCTCGAAGGTGGCCGGCCTGAATGCGAAAGGCGCCTGCATCGGTCCGCTCGGCCAGCGAGTGCGCGCCGTCATCGCCGAACTGCACGGCGAGAAGATCGACATCGTCGACTGGTGCGACGACCCGGCCGAGTTCGTCGGTCAGGCGTTGTCGCCGGCCCGCGTCAGCGCAGTCGAGGTCGTCGATCTGGAGAACAGGTCGGCGCGCGTCACCGTGCCCGATTATCAGCTTTCCCTCGCGATCGGCCGCGAAGGCCAAAACGCGCGCCTGGCCGCGCGGCTGACCGGTTGGCGCATCGACATCCGCTCCGACGCCGCGGCGACCACGCCTGGCCAGGACGGCGACGTTTCGGTTGACGCTACGACCATGTCGCCCGGCGACGCTACGACCATGTCGCCCGGCGACGATGCGCCCGCGTCGGGGCCGGCGGCGTCGGCGAATGGTCAAGCGGCGTTGTCAGGGGGGTAGACTCGCCGTGGCTGACCGGGTCATACCCATGCGTTCGTGTGTGGGCTGCAAGAAACGGGCGGCCAAGTCCGACCTTCTGCGTCTCGCAGTGGTGACGGTCGACGAGCAGCAACGCGTCGTGCCCGACCCACGCGGGCAGCGTCCGGGCCGGGGTGCGTCCATACATCCCGATCCGCACTGCCTCGATCTCGCCGAGCGACGTCGGGCGATCCCGAGGGCGTTCCGCCTGCCGGGCCCGCTCGATGCCACCGCTGTGCGAGAGCATCTTGAGGCGGGGCGTCGGTAGTCGGGCAAGGCAGCACGACAGCAGTGATTGGGTCGTTGGTGACACGAAAGCAGGTCGAGAAGTCGATGAGCGCTCGATGAGCAAGCAGCGATGAGTAAGTACCGGTAGCAACGGCCCGGGTTCGACGATCGAACACCCGGGCCAGGAGACGGGAGTCACGTGGCCAAGGTTCGGGTGTATGAGCTCGCGAAAGAGCTCAATGTTGAAAGCAAGGCCGTCATGGCCAAGCTTCAAGAGTTTGGTGAATTCGTTCGTTCGGCGTCCTCGACCATCGAGGCGCCCGTCGTCCGCAAGCTGCGTGAGTCGTTCCCGAAGCCTGCGGCCGCTCCTGCCGCGCCACA
>OLLJ01000235.1_pt1 | contig 17729 bp, 18 predicted proteins | sample 1604521 | NCBI WGS metagenome assembly OLLJ01 (sample SAMEA104055714, study PRJEB20765) | soil metagenome | isolation source: soil
GCCGCTGCGCACCGTCGAGGTCGAGACCGCCGTCCGGGGTGAAGGGCGTCACCATCGCGGTGAGCACGCGGCCAAACGGAGGGGCCGCCGGGTCGGGTTGCTGGATCGGCATGGCCGTAACGGTACCGGTAGCCGGGCGAACTCTCTCGCCGGTTACGCACCGCCCGCGTTCGGATATGCAAGACCCTGCCGGACGTTACTCGGGGGTCCGCGACCGGCAGGGTCGTATGCCTATCGCTTGGCCATCATCGCGCCTGAGCATTTCGCGCAGGAATTGGTGACGCACCGCTAGGCCGACAGTTGCAGCACTCAAGCGGAGCGGGGCAGGAACCGGCTTCCGGCTGCCACGCCGACTGCGATGACGGATTGGATGGCGATCAGCAGGACCGCCGCGTGCAGCGGCCCGAGGTGGCTGGCCGCCGCGAGCGTGACGTACAGAGTGCCGAGGCCGGCCACGCCGATCGCGAGGCTGAGCTGCTGCATGGTGGTGAGGACGCCGCCGCCCGCACCGGCCGACTCGATCGGCACCTCCGACAGGACGACCCGGATCAGCGACGGCATGGTCAGCCCCTGGCCGAAGCCCATGACGGTGAATGCGGGCGCCAGGGCCCAGGGCGAGGTGTGCGGCCAGGTCTGCTCGAGGGTCCAGATGAGCAATAGCAGACCGAGCAACTGGATGACGCCACCCGCGGTGATGACCGTGCGGCCCCACCGGACGACCAGCCGGGCGATTTGCAACGACGCGATCAGAAACGCCACCGCCATCGGGGTCAGGGCTACTCCCGCCTTGACCGCGCTGTAGCCGAGCGCGCCCTGCGTGGTGAGCGCGTAGACGAACATGAAGGCGCCGAAGCCGGCGAAGAACGGAGCAGCGAGCAGGAGGCCCCGACGCATCGACGGGTGCCGGAGCAATGACGGCGGTACAAGAGGGTCACGGCCGTCGTGCTCACGCCGGCGCTCGACTCGAACGAAGCCGGCGACCCACGCCGGGGTCGATGCCAACAGCACCCACGACCACCACGGCCAGTGGACGGCGCGGCCCTCGGTAAGCGGGATCAGCAGGCTGACAACAGCCGCCGCCAGCAACGCGGCACCAGGCAGGTCGGGGCGAGCCACCCGCTGCGCGCGGGTCTCCGGCACGTAGCGCGCCGCCAGCACCATCGCGACCAGCCCGATTGGCACGTTGACCAGGAAGATCGGCCGCCATTGGCTGCCGGCGATGTCGGCCGAGACCAGTAACCCGCCGAACGCCTGACCCGCGACCGCGGCGATACCGGCGGTAGCGCCGTACCAGCCAAGTGCGCGGGCCCTGGACGGCGCGTCACCGGTTGCCTGGATGGTGGCCAGCGTCTGGGGAACCACGAGTGACGCGGCCGCGCCCTGCACGATGCGGGCAGCGATCAGCCAACCCGCGCTGGGCGCAAGCCCACAGAGCAGGGAGGCGAGAGTGAAGGCCGCGATGCCAGCGATGAAGACGCGACGCCGACCGGCCGCGTCGCCGATGCGGCCGCCGATAACCAGGAACACGGCGTAGGTGGTGGCGTAGCCGGACACGACCAACTCAAGCGTCGCCGAAGACGCCCTGAGGTCTCCAGCCATCGTCGGCAGGGCGACGTTGACGATGAAGAAGTCGACGATCGGCAGCAGCACGCCGAGCAGGATGGTGAGCAGGGCCAGCGGCGAGAGCGCGGGGGCCGAGCCTGTCGCCTGCGGGGGACGCGCGGCGATCGGCTGGGTTCGGAGCGAGGTCTCAGTGGTCATGCAGCTCACCTTGGAGCATTGTTGACCCAGGTGCCAGGAGCGCATTTATCCAGGTATCAGCAGCACCTGGCACCTGGCTGGAAAGAGGAGCATGCTGAGCGGGTGACGACACTCGACGAACGCTACGGACAAGCACCGACAGTCTCGACACCCTCAGCGGCTCAGTCGCGGCCGCCGGTCGCGGTGCTCGCAGCCTCGCGCCGCCAAGAGCTGGCCGACTTCCTGCGCAGCCGCCGCGAGCGGATCACCCCGGAGCAAGTGGGCCTGCCCTCGGGCGGGCGCCGACGGACACCCGGTCTTCGCCGCGAGGAGGTTGCGCTGCTCGCCGGGCTCGGTGTGACCTGGTACACCTGGCTCGAGCAGGGCCGCGACATCCGTGTCTCGCCGCAGGTGCTCGAAGCGGTGGCCCGCACCCTGCAGCTCGACCGGCACGAACGCTCCCACTTGTTCACCCTTGCCGACCTCCCGCTCGCGCCGGACGCCCGCGAGTGCAACGTCGTCACGCCGTCCCTGCGCTTGATACTTGAGCAACTCGAGCCGTTCCCAGCCTGTGTCATGACCGCGCGCTACGACGTGCTGGCGTACAACCGGGCCTACGTGGCCGTATCGGGCGACCTCGACTCGCTACCGGTCGAGGAGCGCAACAACCTGTGGCTTGCCTTCGCCAGTGCCGATCGGCGGGCACTCATCGTCGACTGGGAGGAGGCGGTACGCAGGATCGTCGGCCTCTACCGCAGCGCGATGGCCGACCACGTCGGCGAGCCTGCCTGGACCAACCTGGTCGAGCGCCTCGAGCAGGTCTCCCCCGACTTCCGCGAGCTGTGGCACCGCCACGACGTCGAAGCACCGGAGAACCTCACCAAGCGGTTGCTGCACCCGCAGGCCGGTCTCCTGACGTTCACCTACAACAGCCTGTGGCTGGCGCCCCGGTTCGGCGCGCGACTGATGACCTACACCCCGCACGACGCCCGGACGACCCGCGTGCTCGAGCGCATCAGCGAGCTCGAGCCTCCGCCGCTGAGACTGGGTGTCTAGAGGCACCCAGGCGTCCAGAGCAACAGGCGTCTAGGGACTGACCCGGCCGTGTTCGTCGAACGCGGCGTGGGTGAGGGGCATCAACTCGGCCCACGCCGATTCCATCTTCTCGGCGACCATCTCGATCTCGCGTTGCGGAAAGCTCGGGAACCGGCTGTCATCGCGCTTGGTGCGTAACGATAACAACGCCATCAGCGATCGCGCGTTGCAAGTGACGTACATCGACGAGTACGTGGCAACCGGCAAGACGCCGCGCGCAACTTCGCGGGCAACGCCCGCGCCGAGCATTTCGAGGTAGGCGGCGTAGGCGTGCTCGCATGCTGACTTGGTGGCCTCTTCGACCACCTTGTGTTGCTCGGCATCGCCGGGCGTAAAGACGTACCGCCCCGGCTTGCCTTCTTGCACCAGCAGGCGATCTGGCCCGGGCACGTAAAACACTGGCTCGAGTTGGCGATAGCGGCCGCTCTCTTCGTTGTAGCTAAAACCCACGCGGTGGCGCATGAATTCGCGAAACACAAAGATGGGCGCCGACACAAAGAAGGTCATCGAGTTGTGCTCGAACGGCGTGCCGTGTCGGTCGCGTATCAAGTAGTTGATCAGGCCCTGGGCACGCGTTGCGTCAGCGTTGACGTCTTCGAGTGATGCATCACCCTTCGTCGACACCCTGGCGGCAAACAGCACGTCGGCATCGCTGGCGATGTGCTTCACCAACTCGACGGTGACATCGCTGCGAAAACGGGGGAGCTCGTCGGTCGAAGACATGACGCACACCCTAGTCAGACCGCGGGGCGACCCGCGCCGGTGTCGGACGGCGCCACCGCCGACCGCGTCGACGGCTCGGTCACCAGACAGAACTCGTTGCCGTCGGGATCGCGCCAAATCTGCCAGGGCGAGGTCTCGACGTCGAACAGGGCACTCGCAGGCGTGCCCCCGAGAGTACGCGCGAACTCCCCCGCAGCCACCACGCCGCCGGTCGCCGGGTCGACGGCGAAGTCGAGATGCTGCCGGTTCTTGCCCACCTTCTGCTCGGACGCGACCTGCAGGGACAGGACCGGCCCGCCGGCGCCCAACGGGCCGAGGTCGACACAGTTGGGCTGCCGATTGTTCACCGGCAGGCGGAGCAGCTCGCTCCAAAATGTGGCGGAGCGCTCGAGATCGGTCACGTCGATGACGAGGTACGCCGGCCGTAGTACCGGCGCACTCTCGTCATCTCGGGTGTCACGCTGCGCGTCGAGGCTGGCGTCACCGTGGGGCGTCGCCACTCAGACGGACGTCGATTGCCGTGCGGGAGCAGCCGCCCGATGGCAATACACCGCGGTCTCGGTCGAACGGCCAGCCGTGGCCGACGCGCCACCCTGGTCAACCGTCTCGACGACCGTGCCGATCTCGGCACGCGCGCGCTTCACGTCGACTCGCCAATGCCGCCGCGCCGCCTGTGCCCGCAACTCCGCCACGTGCTCTTTGACCAGCCAATCGGTCAAGTACCCGTTCATCTCCGCACCTCCTTCACTACTCCGCCACCGATCCGTACCCGTTAGTCGTATCCGCGGCCTGTGACAGTTTGGGCAAGGAGGCTGACGTCGTCCACCGAATAAAGCGACCTACGGCGCAACGCGCGCCGGAAACCAACTTGACCGCGTTGACCGAACGTGCTGCGAAGATGACGTAGTGCCCGCACCCGACCAACCGCATGCGGACGGAAGTGTCCGCCTCGCCCACGCCGCCGACGCGCCATTTATCGCAAGGCTTCAAGCCGAGTCACTGCGTACTGACTACGCGTCGCTGCTCCCGACCGACGCAATCGAGGCCTTTGACGTCGAGGCCGCAGCCCAGCAGTGGGCGTCCGCAATCAGCACGCCGCCGTCGCCACGACATCGAGTGCTCGTCGCCGTCGACCTCAGCTCCCTCGTCGGCTTCGCCGCCACCGTGCCCGCAACGGACGACGACCTCGACCCAGAGCATGACGTCGAGTTGCTGGCTTTACATGTCGAGCCAGCGCATACCCGCATGGGGCACGGCAGCCGACTCATGGCCGCAGTTGTCGACTACGCGCGCGACGACGACGCCGCCCGACTCGTCACCTGGGTGTTCGCCGCCGACGACCCGCTGCGGTTCTTCTTGCGCGCGAACGGTTGGGATTCGGATGGGTCGACGCGTGATCTCGACGTCGGCGAACTCCTGCATCAAGTGCGAATGCACACCGGCATCAAAGACCCGCCCGACCTCATCGCCTAAGCGGCGGAGCCAAACGGCTAGGCGAGCTGGCGACCGACGTCGGCGAGCACGCGCATGGCCACGTTGTGGCCGGCCGCTCCGATCACCGATCCAGCCGGATGACAGCCGGCCCCACCGGCGTAGAGGCCAGAAATGCCGGTGACATAAGGCATTCGGTCGGCAAACGAGACCGCATTGTCGACGTGATGGATGTGGCCGCGAGTCATGCCGAAGTGCGCCTCGATGTCGGGCGGCGCCAACGCGAACACATCAGCCACCAGGTCGGAAGTTCCTGGCGCGAACTGATCGCAAATCGACAACAGCTTGTCGACGTAGCCGGCGCGCTCCGCATCCCAACTCGAACCAGCGATTGCGTACGGCACCCACTCGACAAACAATGCCGACGAATGATGACCATCGGCGTCTTGCAAGCTGGGATCGACGGTCGTGTGGATGTACCACTCGATCGTCGGCCACTCCGCCAGCTTCCCGGCCTTGACGTCAGCGTACGACTGCCGTAGCGACCCGAGCACATTGTCTTGTGGCAGCAAGTGAATCGTCGCGCCATGCTGACCGCGCCGCTCGGGTAGGCAGCGAAACACCGGCAGATCGGTGAGCGCGAGATTGACCTTCATGGTGGTGCCGTACTGCGTCCAGCTATCGAGTTTTTCATTGAGGGCAGGCGGAAAGTGCGCCGTGCCCACCAACTGCCGCAGCCGGAACGGATCGGTCGCGGCAACAACGATCTGCGCATCGATGGTGCGGTCACCTTCGAGGACGACGCCGCGCACCGCGTCGTCCGATATTTCAATGCTAGTGACGACGCTGCCAGTGACGATGGTGGCGCCCGCACGTTGCGCGAGCTCGACCAACGTCGACGAGACGGTACCCATGCCGCCGCGCACCACCATCCAGGTTCCGTCGGATCCTGGCAGCCGGCACATGTTGTGCACCAAGAAGTTGTGGCCTGAGCCCGGGGTATCCCACGTCGCGTCGAGGCCAGAGAGTCCGTCGGTGACGGCGTACATCGCCTTCACCAAGTCGCTAGCAAAGCCGAATCGGTCGAGATACTCCCCCACGCTGCCACGGCATAGATCGATGAAGACCGTGCGCAGCTCGGGCCGAATGTAGCGCTGCGCAGTTTCGTCGAGCGTGAATGGTTCAGCCAACCAAGCGGGCGCGAGGTCGGCACGAAGCATGTCGAGTTCGGCCTGAAGCGCCTCGTCGGCGGCCCAGTCCTGCGCCGAAAAGAAACCTTCATACTGCTGCCGGGTGGCATCGCGATCGGAGCCAAGCAAGAGGTAGCGATCACCAGTGGTCGGCAGGAAGTAGTGCGGGTCGCGTCGCAGCAACGGAAGTTCGATCCCGAGTTTGCGCGGCAGCTCGGGCGGCATCAGTCCGAGGAGATAGGCGCCGGTCGACTGCGAAAGACCTGGGACCTTGGTGAAGGGTCGCTCTGTCCTAGCGGCGCCACCCACGGTCTCGGCGGCCTCGACGACCACGACGCGCAGGCCCGACCGCGCAAGAAAGGTGGCCGCCACCAACCCGTTGTGACCGGCGCCGACGACCACGACATGAGCAGTACTAAGCGACACCTAGACCGAGCTCCTTCGACGGAGATACATCAACCTACCGATGCGTCGACGGCAGGCTCGTTCTAGCCTGCTGCCTATGCGAAGTGTCGAGGGTGCGGCGGGCGCCGATGGCTAGCGCGGATGACGTACGTGAATTCGCCCTGGCGTTGCCGCATGTTCAAGAAATCCCGAGTGACGGCTTCGACTTCAGGGTCGGCGGCAAGGGTTTCGTCTGGTCGTATCCAGAGCGGTTGCCTAGCAAGCCGCGGGTGATTCGCACCGACATCGCGGTGCTGTTCGTCGGAGACGAGTCGGAGAAGCAGGCGCTGCTGCTCGGCGAACCGAACCTGTTCTTCACCACGCCTGGGTATGACGGCTGGCCGTTGGTGATGCTGCGCCTCACGAAGGTGGATGTCGATAGGCTGGCGGAGCTCATCACCGACGCATGGCGCATGCGCGCCCCAGATTCGTTCGCTGAGGACTAGGCGGCTAGCCGAGGTGGTCGGCGCCGTCCGCGTCTTCGAGCCGGGCCAAGCGCTCAACCAACCAGTCCCAACCACTGTCGCGACCCTGCTCACGATGCCAACCCCACAACAACTCGTGCACCTTTGGCCCGTGCTCGATGTGGGCGAGCAGCGCCACGCGTGATCCCGAGGGCAGCAACTCAGACTTGAAGTACTGGCGCACCATGCCCGACCCCGCGTCGGTGGCATTGGCTGCTTCACCGCCAAGAAATGCCGGGACGCCGGCAGCTGCGTCGGCGAGCACGCCGGCGACGTCGACGGCGACGGCACCGACCGTCGGGGTGCCGCCGAGCAACACCAATTCGCCGGTGTCGTGAATCCATTCGAGCGACGCGCGCCCATCACCGGCGGCGAGCGCGGTCGCGACCTCGGCCGGCAACTGCCACGAACCGAGGTTCGTCACGAAGCTGCTCACTCGGTGAACGTCGGCGTCGTTGAAATCGGCGAGGTCGTAGATCGGCAGCTGGACGGCGTCGAGTTGCAATGATCCGACCTGCGCCGGATCTGCGTGCTCAGCGTCTATCGGGTCACGATCCGACACGTTCAGCGTCCTTCCTCAGGTCAGCCCAGCTACGGCTGAGAACACACTTACAGATCGAGCAGATCGTCGATGCCAACGGTCAACCCCGGACGCGAGCCGACTGCACGCACAGCCATAAGGACGCCGGGCATGAACGACACGCGATCAAGCGAATCGTGGCGAATGCTCAGCGTTTCGCCCGGGCCACCGAACAGTACTTCCTGGTGCGCCAACAACCCTTGCAGCCGAACCGCATGAATGTGCACGCCGTCAACCTCGGCGCCGCGAGCACCCGCAAGCTCGGACGACGTGGCGTCGGGCATCTCGCCAAGCGCGGCGTCGCGTCGGGCCTGCGCAATGCGTTGTGCGGTGCGCTGTGCAGTGCCTGACGGTGCGTCAATCTTGCGTGGGTGATGCAACTCGATGATCTCGGCCGAGTCGAAGTAGCGCGCCGCTTTCTCGGCGAACGCCATCATCAAGACGCCGCCGATGCCGAAGTTGGGCGCGATGACAACACCAACGTGCGGTGCTGCCTCGACCCAGCCGCGCACGGTCGCGAGCTTGGCGTCGTCGAAGCCGGTAGTGCCGACGACGACATTGAGCCCGTGCCCGACGCAGAATTCGATGTTGGCCATGACCGCATCGGGTGTGGTGAAGTCGACAACAACGTGCGCTGCCGTCTTGACGAGTTCATCGAGGTCGTCACCAACGTCAAGCGTCGCAACCAACTCGAGATCGGCGGCAGCGCGAATCGTGTCGCAGACCGTCGCACCCATCCGGCCCTTTGCGCCCAGCACGGCAACATTCACGATCTCGCTCATGCCACGGCGTCCGCGAAGACATCTGGCGTGAACGGACCGATCACCGCTAACGCCGGCTTCGCCGTCAACACTTCGGCGGCGATGTCGCGCACCTGGCCGAGCGTCACGGAATCGATGCGGGCCAGTATTTCGTCGACGGTGAGGATCTCGCCGTAGACGAGTTCGGCTTTGCCGAGCCGGCTCATGCGCGAACCGGTGTCTTCGAGTCCGAGGACCAACGCGCCAGCCAGCTGACCCTTACCGCGAGCGAGTTCATCGGCGGTGATGCCGCTTCGCGCCACTAGATCGACCTGCTCGCGACAGATCTCGAGCACCTGCTTGGCTCTCGCCGGCTGGCAACCTGCATAGACGCCGAACATGCCGGTCTCGGCGTGGTGGGCGGCGTAGCTGTACACCGAGTAGGCCAGCCCGCGCTTCTCCCGAATCTCCTGAAACAACCGAGAACTCATGCCACCGCCAAGTGCGCCGTTGAGCACACCGAGTGCGAACCGGCGCTCATCGACGCGCGAGAGTGCCGGCATGCCGAACACCAAGTGCGCTTGCTCGGTGGGCCGGGTGACGACCGAAACAGCTGACCGCGCGAGCGGCGGCCGACCGCCGACGCGCGGCGGCGACGGCAGCCGATCAACCTGCGCGTCGTCGGTGAGCATGGCGTCGAATGCCTTCGCCACCAATCGCACCACCTTGGCGTGATCGAGGTTGCCGGCCACGGCGATGACCATGTTCTCGGGCCGATACCGCCGGCGGTAGTACCCATGAATTGCATTTCGTTGCAGTGCATTGATCGATTCGACCGTGCCAAGAATCGGCCGCCCCAAGGGTGTGTCACCGAACAGTGCTTCGGCGAAGGCATCGTGCACGACGTCGCCCGGGTCGTCTTCGTGCATGGCGATCTCTTCGAGAATGACGCCGCGCTCTGAATCGACATCGGCGGTGCGCACGATCGACGAGGTCATCATGTCGGAGATGACGTCGACTGCCAGCGGCAGATCGTTGTCGAGCACGCGCGCGTAGAAGCAGGTGTACTCCTTCGACGTGAAGGCATTCATCTCACCGCCGACCGCGTCGAGCGCGGCCGAAATCTCGAGCGCGTTGCGCCGCTTCGTGCCCTTGAACAACACGTGTTCGAGATAGTGCGAGCTACCAGCCAACGCTGGTGTCTCGTCACGCGACCCGACGCCAACCCACACACCGAAGGACACCGACCGAACGGTCGGCATCGCTTCGGTGGTGACCCGCAAACCCCCGGGCAGTACGGTGCGGCGCACGACCGCACCGTCCGCACCGGAGATCAGCGTTTTCGTGCTTCCGGGCTTCTGGTCGGACAGCGGGCGACGGTTCACTCCTGCGTGCTCGGCGCGGAATCGGACGCCGCAGCGCCATCGCCTGTCGCATTGCCATCAACTACGGGAACCAGCGACAGCTTGCCGCGCGGGTCGATTTCCTTGATCTCGACCTGCACCTTGTCGCCGACCTTGACGACATCGTCGACGTTCTCGACCCGCTTGCCCCCGGAAATCTTGCGCAGCTCCGAGATATGCAGCAGCCCGTCACGACCGGGGACGAGCGAAACGAAGGCACCGAACGTGGTGGTCTTCACCACGGTGCCGAGATAACGCTCGCCGACTTCGGGCATCGTCGGGTTGGCAATCGCATTGATCTGCGCGCGTGCAGCCTCGGCCTTCAGGCCATCGGTCGCGCCGATGTAGATCGTGCCGTCGTCCTCGATGGTGATCTCGGCGCCGGTTTCGTCTTGGATCTGGTTGATCATCTTGCCCTTGGGCCCGATGACCGCGCCGATCTGATCGACCGGAATCTTGATCGTGATGATGCGCGGCGCGAAGACCGACATCTCGGCCGGCTCGGTGATGGCTTTGGCCATCACGTCGAGAATGGCGAACCGGGCTTCGCGGGCCTGGGTCAACGCACCGGTAAGAACGGACGCCGGAATGCCATCGAGCTTGGTGTCGAGCTGCAACGCGGTGACGAAATCCGACGTACCGGCGACCTTGAAGTCCATGTCGCCGTAGGCGTCTTCGGCCCCCAGGATGTCAGTGAGGGTGACGTATTCCGTCTTGCCGTCAACCGTTTCGGAGATCAGGCCCATCGCGATACCGGCGACCGGTGCGCGCAACGGAACGCCAGCGGCGAGCAACGCCATCGTCGACGCACACACCGAACCCATCGACGTCGAGCCGTTGGAGCCGAGCGCCTCAGACACCTGACGGATCGCGTAGGGGAACTCTTCGCGCGTGGGCAGCACGGGCACGAGTGCCCGCTCGGCTAGCGCGCCGTGACCGATCTCGCGGCGCTTCGGTGAACCCACTCGGCCGGTCTCACCGGTCGAGTACGGCGGGAAGTTGTAGTTGTGCATGTAGCGCTTGCGGGTCTCGGGAGCCAGCGTGTCGAGCATCTGCTCCATGCGCAGCATGTTCAGGGTGGTGACGCCGAGAATCTGCGTCTCACCGCGCTCGAACAATGCCGAGCCGTGCACCCGCGGCAACACGTTGATCTCTGCCGACAGCTGACGGATGTCGGTCAGGCCGCGACCGTCGATGCGCACCTTGTCGCGGACAACGCGCTCACGTACGAGCTTTTTGGTCAGCGACCGGAACGCGCCGGAAATCTCCTTCTCGCGACCCTCAAACGACGGCCCGACCTTCTCGACCGCGACAGCCTTGATCTGGTCGAGGGCGTCTTCGCGCTCGGCCTTGCTGACGATCGTGAGGGCGGTCGCCGTCTCGGCACTAACGGCCGCGGAGACCGCAGCGAACACGTCGTCCTGGTATTCGAGGAACACCGGGAACTCGGCCGTCGGCTTGGCAGCGCCGGCCGCGACCTTGACCTGTGCTTCGCAAAGGATCTTGATGAACGCCTTGGAGGCTTCGAGTCCCTGCGCCACGACGTCTTCCGTCGGCGCGGTCGCGCCGTCGCGGACCAGTCCGAACGTATGCGCGGTCGCCTCAGCCTCGACCATCATGATCGCGACGTCACCATCTGGCAGGACCCGGCCGGCGACGACCATGTCGAAGGTGGCCCGCTCGAGCTCGGAGTGGTACGGGAACGCCACCCACTGGCCCTCGACATGCGCGACGCGGACCGCACCGATCGGACCGCTGAACGGCAGGCCGGCGAGCTGCGTCGACATCGAGGCCGCGTTGATCGCGATGACGTCGTAGAGGTGGTCGGGGTCAAGCGCCAGCACGGTAATGACGACCTGCACCTCGTTGCGCAGGCCCTTGACGAAGCTCGGGCGCAACGGCCGGTCGGTGAGCCGACAGGTCAGGATCGCGTCTTCGCTCGGCCGACCTTCGCGGCGGAAGAACGAGCCGGGGATGCGGCCCGCGGCGTACATGCGCTCTTCGACGTCGACGGTCAACGGGAAGAAGTCGAATTGGTCTTTCGGGTGCTTGCTAGCCGTGGTAGCCGACAGCAACATGGTGTCGCCGAACCGCGCGGTTGCTGAGCCGGCGGCCTGGCGAGCCAGCTTGCCGGTCTCGAATCGGATCGTGCGGGTACCGAATTTGCCGTTATCGATAACAGCGTCTGCAGCAGTGATCTCGTGGTCAGCCACGAACCCTCCAAAGGGTTGTCGTGGAGCCCGCCGAGCCCGGCGGTCTTCGCCGGTCTTCGATCGAAGTTTTCGGGGCGACCCGTCGCGGCGAGTTCGCCGTGCGGCTCACTCCCGGAAACCACTACCGAGGACCGGCCGGAGGCGGCGCTCGTTCGGGCTCCCATGTAGGTGAGAGCGGTGAATCAGGTGGAGCTAGTTGCTAGCGACGCAGACCCAAGCGCTCGATGAGCGTGCGGTAGCGGGTGATGTCTTTGTTGGCGAGGTACTTGAGCAGACGGCGGCGGCGGCCGACCAGCAGCAGCAGACCACGACGGCTGTGGTGATCATGCTTGTGCACCTTGAGGTGCTCGGTCAGATCGGCGATCCGCTTCGACAGCATCGCCACCTGCGCCTCAGGAGATCCGGTGTCGCCTTCGCTGGTGCCGTACTCGGCCAGGATCGAATTCTTGGTCGCGGTGTCGAGCGCCACAGGACTCCTTCGAAGCTTCGTGTGCGCCCTCGGTCCGAGTCACGAGGGCAGGAAAACACACACCGGTTAGGACACCGGCATCCCGGCCACGCTACCACCCCAGTCTGTGGCCAGCCGCGGCGCGCCTCAAGCGAGCAGCAGCTGGCGGGCCTGGTCGACGTCGTCGGCCATCTGCGCGACGAGGGCCTCGACGTCGTCGAATCGGACCATCGGCCGAAGCCGAGCGGTGAAGTCGAGCGCCATGACCCGGCCGTAAAGATCCAGGCCGACTTCGTCGATCACGTACGCCTCGACTCGGCGCCCGACGCCGTCGAACGTCGGATTGGTGCCCACCGAGATCGCCGCGGCCATGCCGTCGAGCCAGCCGGCGTACACACCATCGGCCGGAATTGCGAGGTCGGGGGGCAGGTCGAGATTCGCGGTCGGGAAGCCGAGTTCGCGGCCCCGGTGATCGCCGTGGACGACAACGCCCTCGAGCCGGTGCGGCCGGCCGAGGGCGATGGCCGCCGACTCGACATCTCCAGCGGCGATCTGCTCGCGGATCCGGCTCGACGAGAACACCTGCCCCGGTGCGCCGCCGAGCCCGGCGAGTTCGATGGCGTCGACCATGAAGCCGGCGGCGGCGCCGAGTTCGCGCAACGTCGCGACGTCGCCGGCCGCTCGACGTCCTAATCTGAAGTTTGCCCCGACGACTACGTCGACCGCCCGCAGCTGATTGACGAGCACCGCCTCGACGAACTCTTCCGGCGAGTGCTGCGAGAACTCGGGGGTGAAATCAATCACGTACACGCCGTCGAGCCCGAGTTCACCGAAGAGCTCCAGGCGACGGTCGAGTGTGGTGAGCAGGTCGGGCTTCTCCGCCGGCCGCAACACGAACTCCGGCAGCGGGTCGAAGGTGACCCCTATCGCCGGCAGCCGTAGTTCGGCCGCCCGTGCGAGAGCGCGGTAGACGATGCGCTGGTGGCCGCGGTGGACGCCGTCGAAGATGCCGATCGTGACGACCGTACGGCCGAGATCGGCCGGCACGCCGCCCGTGCTGTCGCGCCAGACCTGCCAGCCGTGCACCCTTGTGCTCCTCGAATCGCTCGCCTGCAACGGCAGCAGTGCCTTGGAGCCAGCCTCCCATAGGGTGATCGCCTCACACGGTGTGCGTGCGGCCCCAACGCGACAACGCCCTCATCGCCCGCGACCTGTCCTTCGGCAGCGTCGCTCCGGCTGCGATTCTTCCCGTCGTCTTCGTTGTGGGCCTGTTGCGTTCGCACCCGCGTCGCGTCGCCGATGGCATCGTCGCGCCGGCGACGGCGTGAGGTCGATGGAGCGGCAATATCGGCTGATGTATTTGATTCGGGAGATCGCTCGGGCCGGTTGGTCTCGGCCCCCAGGAGCTGCAAACAATTCTTGGGCCGCGCTGGACGACAGCAGCGTCGGCCGATCCGGACCCCGGATGGAAGGTTCTTCGCGTCAGCCGGTGAAGACCGCGAGAGCGCGCGCGACGCCGTCGCGATCTTCGAGCAGAGCGATGAACTCGCCGTCGGGACCGAACGCAGCAACGGGCACATCGCCTTGCGCTGTTCGGGTTGAAGAGTCGGACGGCGTGAGCTTGCCGCCGTGCGACAACCTTTGCGACTCGTCGGCATCGAGGTCGCGGCGGACGAACGCCGCCGCAGCCACCTCGTTGAGCGAGGTGATGGTGAAATCGGCTTCGAGCTCAGAGAGCGTGCGCGCGCCGCTCAGGTCGAAGGCGCCGACCCGGGTGCGGCGCAATGCCGCGAGATGACCACCCACACCGAGTGCAGTGCCGATGTCTCGGGCCAGCGCCCTGATGTACGTGCCGGTCGAACAGGTCACCCCGGCATCGACGTCGACGAACAGCTGACCGGCGTCCGTCACTTCACGTGTCGCACCGATGGCGAAGCGACTGACGGTCACCGGCCTGCTAGCAAGCACGACGTCCTCCCCCGCCCGCACCCGCGCGTACGCCCGCTTGCCGTCGACCTTGATGGCGCTCACCCCAGGCGGACGCTGCTCGATCTGCCCGGTTAGCTGCACCGCAGCTGCGGCGACCGCTTCTTGCCCGACGCCGACCGGCGAGACGTAGTTCAGTGGCTCGCCCTCGGCGTCGTCGGTCGACGTCGTCAGGCCGAGCCGGATTGTCGCGTCGTAGTCCTTGTCGTGCAACGCGAGGTGTCCGAGGAGCCGCGTCGCCCGGCCGATCCCAACCAGCAAGACACCCGTCGCCATCGGATCGAGCGTGCCGGCATGCCCGACGCGGCGAGTTCCGGCCAGCCGGCGCACTCTGGCGACGACGTCGTGCGATGTGAGCCCTGCTGGCTTGTCGACGACCACCAGCCCGCCACGCTGCGGCGGCGACACCGGGTCCTTCGACATTTACTCCGCCGCGTTGGGCGAGACCCGGTAAGGATCGGCGTCTCCGGCCGGTACTGCGCGCGATGCGACCTCGTGCACGGCCGCGTCAGCGTCACGAGCCTTGGCCAGCAACTCGTCGATGTGGTGCACGTTGTCGAGCACGCCGTCGAGCACGAAGGTCAACGTCGGCGTGAAGCGCACTTGGGTTTGCTTGCCGACTTCCGATCGCAGCACCCCACGCGCACTCTCCAGCGCCGCCGCGGTCTCGGCGCGAGCGCTGTCGTCACCAAGCACCGTGTAGAAGATGGTCGCGTCGTGCAGGTCACCGGTGACGCGCGCATCGGTGATCGTGATGAAGCCGAGGCGGGGATCTTTTACTTGCCGCTCAAGTGTTTCGGCCACCACCACCCGAATGCGGTCGGCCAGCTTGCGTGCTCTCGCGTGATCGGTCATGACTCATCCCTCTTCCCCAATGAAGCGCTGCCGGCTCGACAACACTTCGACCTCAGGCCGTGCAGACACCAGACGGTCACAGGCCTCAAGCACCTCTACACAATGCGCGGCATCGGGCGCCACAACAGCAATGCCGATCAGCGCGCGCCGGTGCAGCTCAAGGTGCCCCGCCTCAGCAACCGAAACCTCGAACTTCTTGCGTACCTCCGCCACAATCGGCCGCACCACCGACCGCTTCTCCTTCAGCGAATGCACATCGCCAAGAAGCAGATCGATCTCAAGTACCCCAGCAAACATGCGCCTGCCTCCGCGTCTACTACTACCTCCGCCGTGATCATGCACAAAGTTGGTACGGCGGACGTCTGCGGTACCAACTTCGTGCTTGATCATCGGCCGGAGCGGGCCGTTATGCGCGCGGCTTCTCTTTCATTTCGAACGTCTCGACCACGTCGTCCACCTTGATGTCGTTGAACGACCCGAGCCCAATGCCGCACTCGTATCCCTCGCGAACCTCAGTGGCGTCGTCCTTGAATCGCTTCAATGATTCGATCTGCAGGTGGTCGTTGATCACGACGCCGTCGCGAATCAACCGGGCCTTCGAGTTACGCGTGATCGTGCCCGATCGAACGAGACAGCCGGCGATGTTGCCGAACTTGCTCGACCTGAACACCTCGCGCACCTCTGCGGTACCGAGTCGAGCTTCTTCGAACTCGGGCTTCAGCAGGCCCTTGAGCGCCGCCTCGACCTCGTCGATCGCCTGATAGATCACCGAGTAATACCGGACGTCGACGCCCTCGCGATCGATGAGTTCGCTGACCCGTTCGGCCGGCCGGACGTTGAATCCGATGATGACCGCATCGGACGCAACCGCAAGGTTGACGTCGTTCTGCGTAATGGCGCCGACTCCGCGGTCGATCACCCGCAGGGCCACATCGGCGCCGACGTCGAGGTTCATCAGCGCGTCTTCAAGCGCCTCGACCGAACCCGACACGTCACCCTTGAGGATGAGCCGGAGCTCTTCGACTTCGCCCTTCTCCATCCGTTCGAGGATGTCTTCGAGGCTGCGCCGGCCGCGGCTGTCGGCCAGCTGCGCATTGCGCTCGCGCGCCGATCGCCGTTCGGCAATCTGCCGGGCTACCCGGTCTTCGGGCACGACGAGGAAGTTGTCGCCGGCGTCGGGAACGCTGGTGAATCCGAGCACCTGCACCGGCCGCGATGGGCCGGCTTCGGCGACGGTCTCACCGAACTCGTCGAGCATCGCGCGCACGCGCCCAAAGGCCTCGCCCGCGACAATCGAGTCGCCGACGCGCAACGTGCCGCGTTGAACGAGTACGGTCGCCACCGGGCCGCGACCGCGGTCGAGGTGCGCTTCGATCGCCACGCCTTGCGCGTCCTGGTCGGCGTTGGCACGCATGTCGAGCGCGGCGTCTGCGGTGAGCAGGATCGCCTCGAGCAGCGCGTCGATGTTGAGATTCGACTTCGCCGAAACATCGACGAACATCGTCTCGCCGCCGTACTCCTCGGCGATCAGGCCGTACTCGGTGAGCTGGCCGCGCACCTTGGTCGGATCGGCGTCTTCCTTGTCGATCTTGTTCACGGCGACCACGATTGGCACGTTCGCCGCCTGGGCGTGATTGAGCGCCTCGATGGTCTGCGGCATCACGCCGTCGTCGGCGGCCACAACCAACACCGCGATGTCGGTCACCTGAGCACCACGTGCACGCATCGCCGTAAAGGCTTCGTGACCCGGGGTGTCAATGAACGTGATCGCCCGCTCGCCACCGGCCGACTCGGCCAGCACCTGGTAGGCACCGATGTGCTGGGTGATGCCGCCGTGCTCGCGCGCGACCACGTTGGTGTTGCGGATTGCGTCGAGCAGCTTGGTCTTGCCGTGGTCGACGTGACCCATGACCGTGACGACCGGCGGCCGGGCACTGAGATCGCCCTCGTCGCCCTCGTCTTCGCCAAATTCGAGATCGAATGATTCGAGCAGCTCGCGGTCTTCGTCTTCGGGGCTGACCACTTGCACGTCGTAGCCGAGTTCGGCGCCGAGCAACTGCAGCGTCTCTTCGTTGACCGACTGGGTGGCGGTCACCATCTCACCGAGATGGAACATGACCTGGACCAGTGAGGCCGGGTTGGCATTGATGCGATCGGCGAAGTCAGACAGCGACGACCCGCGCGGCAGCCGCAGAACCTGGCCGTTGCCACGGGGTACCTGCACGCCGCCGATTGACGGGGCCTGCATGTTGTCGAACTCTTGCCGACGTTGCTTCTTCGACTTCCGCCCGCGAGTCGGGCGGCCTCCTGGGCCGCGACCGAACGCACCTGCGGTGCCACCGCCACGCCCACGACCACCAGGGCCTGGGCGACCACCGGCACCTGCGCCCGGAGCGCCGCCGGGGCCACCGGCGCCC
>OLLJ01000321.1_pt1 | contig 17717 bp, 13 predicted proteins | sample 1604521 | NCBI WGS metagenome assembly OLLJ01 (sample SAMEA104055714, study PRJEB20765) | soil metagenome | isolation source: soil
GAGTCGGGTTTCGCCAAGCGCGGCGGCAAGCTCGTCTGCACGTATGTCGACGAGAACGTGTTGGACATGGTGCCGGCCGAGTGGGTCGAGGGTCTTTACAGCTGCCTCGACTACTACCAGGACGTCGCCGATCCGTTCAGCCGGGAGCTACTCGAAAGGTATAACCGGCGGTTCCCTGGTGGTCCTAAGTTCGCGGCTGGCAGCGCCTGCACCGGGCTTTATCGCGGGCTGCGGCTGTGGCAGGCGGCGGTCAACGAGGCGGGCTCGCTTAAGCAGGACGACGTCATCGCCGCGCTCGACCACGCGCGGATCGCCGACGGTCCCGGCGGGCCGGCCGAGATAGTGCCAGGACAGCACCACGTGCGGATGAACATGTACATCGGCCAGGCAGAAAACGGCAGGTTCAGGACCGTCGAAAGCCTCGGCGCGATCGATCCGCAAGAACGCACCCTCGCGAGCGCGTAGGCAACGCGTGCGGACCGGCTCGCTTTGAGCCGGTCCGCACGCTGTCGTCGAATCGGCGGAAAACCAGACAAGCCCGACCGTGCGGCCTAGGCTCGACGTCTGGCTCGATCTCCGCCGGGCTTGCACGAGACGCTCAACTCCCCGGGAGCCATCGTGACGATGTCGCGCCGCGTGTCCGACCGCGCCCGCCTGACCTTTGTGACCCGCGTGATCGTCGCGCTCGGCGTGGTCGCCGCGGTGTTAGCAGCCGCGGCAACGCGAGCGGGCGCGGCCACCGGGCCGGCGCTCACGATCGATGCAGCAGCGGGCCGGCACGCGATCAGCAGCGACATCTATGGCATGAACTTCGCGGACGCCGGGCTGGCCTCCGAACTCGGTCTTACTGCGGATAGGTGGGGCGGCAACAGCACCAGCCGCTACAACTATTCGAACAACACGCACAATACGGGCAGCGACTACTACTTCGAGAACATCGTCGACGGCAAGTCGCTCGACTCGTTCGTTGCCGCCGACCTAGCCCACGGCACGAATCCGGTCGTGACGGTGCCCGCACTGGGTTGGGTGTCGAAGGCCTCGCCGTCGACGCATCCGCTCGCCTGTGGATTCAAGGTCGCGGTGTATGGCGCGCAGCAGTCGACAGATCCATTTGACTCGACCTGCGGCAACGGCAAGCACACGAATGGCAGCCAGATCACCGGCAACGCGGCGTCCGATACATCGGTGGCAGAAGACGGCTCGTTCGATCAGGCGATGGTGGCGCACCTCGTTGCGAAGTTCGGCACCGCAGCGCAAGGCGGCGTGCGCAGCTACGAGATCGACAACGAGCCGACACTGTGGAACAGCACCCACATCGACGTGCACCCGACACCACTCAGCTACGACGAGTTGTGGCAGAAATCCCTTGCTGCAGCGCAAGGAATCAAGGCAGCCGACCCCACAGCAACTGTTGACGGTCCTGGCGACTGGGGTTGGTGTGCGTACTTCTACGCCGCTGACGACCCAGGTGGCTGCGGACCAGGACCGGACAAGACCGCACACGGAAATCTGCCCCTAGCGGCCTGGTATCTCCAGCAGTTCGCTGCCTACAACCAATCCCACGGGCAACGGCTCCTCGACTACTTCGACGAACACTTCTATCCGCAGGAGGCCGGCGTTCCGCTGTCTACCGCGGGCAGCGCGGCAACGCAAGCATTGCGGTTGCGATCGACCCGCACATTGTGGGATCCGACCTATACCGACGAATCGTGGACGGCGAACCTCGGTCTCGGGTCGGTCAATCTCATTCCGCGCATGCAGCAATGGGTGGCGCAGTACTACCCCGGTACGAAGACCGCAATCAGCGAGTACAACTGGGGCGGCCTCGAGTCCATGAATGGTGCACTCGCGCAAGCCGACGTGCTCGGGATCTTCGGCCGCCAAGGGCTCGACCGCGCGCAATTGTGGAGCCCGCCCTCGTCGTCTCAGCCGGGCGCATTTGCGTTTCGCATGTACCGCAACTACGACGGCCACGGATCGCGTTTCGGCGATGAGAGCGTGAGTGCCAGCAGTACCGATCAAAGCCAACTCGCGGTGTATGCCGCCCAGCGTTCCACCGATGGTGCGTTGACGCTCCAGGTCATCAACAAAACTGGCGGTGATCTCACCAGCACGCTGACGGTGGCGAACGCCCCGACGTCCGCAGCTCAGGTTTTCACTTACAGCGGCGCTAATCTGGCTGCGATCGTGCAACGCCCCGACGCGGCGTTCGCTTCGGGCAGCGTCGCGCACACGTTTCCGGCGAACAGCATCACGTTGCTCGTCGTGCCCACCGACGTTGCCGTGTCACGGCTTGGTGGGGCGAACCGCGACGCGACCGCAGCCGCAGTTTCGGCGGCGGCGTATCCGACGGCTGGTTCTGCGCACGCAGTCGTGCTGGCGCGCGATGACGTCTACGCCGACGGTCTGACCGGTTCGCCGTTGGCAGCGGCTCTGAACGGACCGCTGCTGCTGACGCCGTCCGCCAGCTTTTCGACCGATGCGCGCACCGCGATCGCACACGCGCTACCGGCCGGCGGCACCATCGATCTGCTCGGCGGCACAAGTGCGATCTCGCCACAAACGGCCGCCACGCTGTCGTCGCTCGGCTACAACGTGGTGCGCATCGGTGGTGCCGATCGCTACGCCACCGCGAGCCTGATTGCCGATCAAATCCTGAGCGTGCGTACGGTCGATCACGTCTATCTCGCGACGGGGGTGAATTTCCCGGACGCCGAGTCGGCCGCCGATGCAGCGGCGGTGAACCACGGAGTGGTGCTGCTGACGAACGGAACCGCGATGGCGGCGCCGACTTCGGCGTGGCTCGGCGCGCACCCCAGCGCCGCGGTGGCCGCGATCGGCGGAGCGGCCGCGACCGCTGACCCGTCGGCGACCGTATTCGTGGGCACCGATCGGTACGCGACGGCGGCGAAGGTGGCCGCCAGCGTGTTGCCCAGCACTGTCGGGATCGTGATCGCCACCGGTGCCGACTTCCCTGATGGGCTGGCCGGAGCTGCCTACGCCGCCCATTTCGGCTGGGCGATGCTGCTCGTCTCCCCGGGCGGCACGACGCTCAACGCGGATCAGGCGAACTACCTGCACGCGGTGGCCAGCCCGGTGAAGAACCTCGTCACCATCGGCGGCACCGCCGCCGTGCCCGCCGCCGTGGTCAGCCTCGTGCTCTCGGGCTTGAACTGACCCGGAACTCGACGACCCCACCCGCGCCACCTCGAGGGCGCCGCTGCTGAATGATCGAAACATGAGCACGCCGGACGACGACCGCGCCCGCTACATCGACATCTTCCGCATTCGTGAGTTCAGTGCGCTCTTCGTGGCACACGTCGCGTCGATGCTCGGCAACATCGTGGCCGATGTCGCGTTGACCGTGCTGGTCTACCAACGCACGCGGTCGCCGGCTCTTGCCGCGGCGACCATGAGCCTGTCGTTCCTGCCCTACCTCCTCGGCGGCACGCTGTTGTCGTCAGCCGCCGCGCGGTGGCGCACCCGGCGCACGCTCATCGTCTGCGACCTGGCCAGCACCGGCATCGTGGCGGCGATGTCGCTCGTGCGGCTGCCGATCGTTGCGTTGCTCGCGCTGGTGTTCGCGCTAGGACTGATCGCGCCGGTGTTCGGCGGCGTGCGCGCGGCCACGCTGGCTCAGGTGCTGCCGCCAGGCGCGCCGTACGTGTTGGGGCGGTCCGTCCTTCGCTTGGTTGCCCAAGGCGCTCAGGTCTCTGGCTTCGCCATCGGCGGGCTGCTGTTGATTGTGGTCTCGCCGCGCGGCGCTCTCCTCATCGACGCGGGTTCGTTCGTGTTGTCCGCGCTGATCCTGCGCACTGGCACACGCGAGCGGTATCCGACAAGCGACCGCGAGCTGTCCGTCGTCCACGAATCGATGCGCAACCTGCGCGAGGTGTTCGCACTACCCAGATTGCGTCGGGCAATGTTGCTCGAATGGCTGCTACCCACCTGCGCGGTTGCACCCGAAGCATTGGCGGCGCCCTACGTCGCACACCTGGGCCTGCCGGCACAGGCCGTGGGCTTCTGGTTGACGGCGATTCCGATCGGTACCGTGATCGCCGACGTGGTCGCTGCGCGGTTGCTTTCGCGACGCTTACAACGGGCTGTTGCGTTACCGGCGATGGCCCTGACCTGCCTGCCATTGTTGGGTTTCCTCGCCCGACCGGCCTTCGGCGTCGCGTTCGTGTTGCTTATCGCGGTCGGGCTGGGCAGCGCGTACGCCGTCGTGATCGATCGAGAGATTATCGACGCAGCGCCGACATTATTGCGCGGGGCGGCGCTGTCGATCAGCGGGGCCGGGCTCATGTTCTTTCAAGGTGCTGGGTACGGCCTGTGGGGGCTGGTTGCCGAAGCGTGGTCGCCGGCCGCCGTCATCGTGTTGGCCGGCAGCGTTGCGCTCATCGTCGTTGCGACCTGGCGGCTTACGGCGCCGCGCGTCACGGCAGACTGATCGCATGACCGATCACGGGCTGAGCTTGCTTGACTGGCGGCGACGCATCGCAGCGGTGTACACCGCTGCGCGCGCATCCGATGATCCGGCCGCCGCGCGCGCGCAGTGGTCGAGCGTGCGTGATGACCTGTTCGCGCACCACCCGCAATCACCGCTCGCTGCAGCGGCGCGTGCGACCTTCACTGGCATTCCGCTTGCTGCCTACGATCCGGCCTGGCGATTCGTGCTGCCGCTCGAGGCGAGTGCACCCGAGCGCATCGAGATCCCTACCGGTACCGACGGCATCGTGCCGTTCGAGCGGATTGGCGTCGTGACGATTCCGGCGGTCGGCCGGCTCGACGTCTGGGCCTTGCGTAGCTACGGCGGGGGAGTATTCGTGCCGCTTCGCGACCGCACCTCCGGCCACGCGACCTACGGCGGGGGTCGCTATCTGATCGACACCGCGAAGGGCGCCGATCTCGGCGGCGCTGCCGATGACCAGACGGGCGAGGCCACGCTCGTGCTCGACTTCAACTTCGCCTACCACCCGTCGTGCACGTACGACCCTGCGTGGGCGTGCCCGCTCGCACCGCGTGGCAACGTGCTCGACGTCGAGGTGCCGGTAGGCGAGCTGATGCCGGCCGGCAAGTGGTATTGAGACCGCGCCTTCTGCCAGGCTAGGCAGATACGGGATGGAGCAGCGTGATGACTTTGCACTTGGCCCAGTTGCCGGCAGCTGACGCGTTGCTCGATCGCGATCCGCTTGCGCTACTTGTGGGCATGTTGCTTGACCAGCAAATCCCGATGGAGAAGGCGTTTGGTGGCCCGCACGTGCTGGCCGAGCGGATGTGCGTCGACCATCTCGACGCAGGCGAAATCGGCGACTACGACCCCGAGTTGTTCGCAAAGATCTTTGCCGGGCCACCTGCGATCCATCGATTTCCCGGCGCGATGGCCGCACGCGTGCAATCGCTCGCACACACTCTCGTCGCCGAGTACGACGGCGACGCCGAGGCTGTCTGGCGCGACGCTACCTCGGGTGCGCAGCTACACGCGCGGCTGGCCGCGTTGCCGGGGTTCGGCCTGCAGAAGGCGCGCATCTTCACCGCGTTGCTCGGCAAGCAACGTGGGGTTCAGCCGCGTGGGTGGCAGGCAGCCGCCGGGCCCTACGGCGAAGTCGGCAGCTTCCGCTCGGTCGCCGATGTGGTGAGTGCGGAGTCGCTACAGAAGGTGCGGGCGTACAAGAAGGAAGCGAAGGCCGCGGCCAAAGCGAGCACCGAAGGCTGACTCGCGAGAGCTGCCGAGGTCATCCACAGTCGAGCACTCACCGTCCACCGCCGTGTGCCTGCGCGGCGCATCGACGCCACGGCAACTCGTAGGTTCGACTCGCCGGTACGTGCGCCGGTGCGCGTCGACGAACGGGTGGTGCCGATGGCAGATCTCGAAAGCGTTGCCCGTGAGCTCGATCAACGCGCGGTGCAGGTCGAGCTCGCCAGCGGGCAACTCGTTCGGGCCGCAGCCCAGGCAATTTGGACGTCGATTGCCGCCGATGCATTTCGCGCGCGCGTCGATCATCGTCGGCGCGAATGCGCGCACCTGGCTCAGATGTTGCGCGACGCGGCCACCGACGTGCGCCGATTCGGTGCTGCGGCCAGCGCCGAGAAGGAGCGGCTCCGACGATTGGAGCTCGCGGCTGAGCACGCCGCCGCGCGGGTAGCGCACGGGTTGGTGTCGCTGGTGCGCCTGTGACGGCGATGTTCCCGTGACACTGGGGCACGTCGTTGTCGACTACGAAGAGTTGGCCCGCATGTCGGCGGTCTGGGGCGAAGCCGCCACCACGATGGCAGGTCTCAGCTACCGGGTGGCGGCATTGGCAACCTCGCTCGAACTCTTTGCCGATGCGCTGTTCGATCCTGGCGGTGTCCTTCGCTCTGAGCGCGCCATCATCAACGCTGCCGCTGGGCCGGGTGGTCTTGCCGCGATGGCTGCGAGCCTCGCAGTTGACGCGCTGTTGCTGAAGATCGTGGTGGCGAAGGAAAAACTTGTCGACGATCTACCGATGCACCAGCTCCTCGGCGTCCAGAAATGGTTGCTGACGTTGCCGGTGACGTTGGTGAGCGATCCTCGATCAACCATTCGCCGTGGGATCGCGAGTTTCGCGGAGTTGGGCGACGCGCTGCCGGGATACGTCGCGCCATTCACCGAAACCATGTTCGCGACGCTCGCCCCGTCATGGCGATTTCGTGCCGATGTGCTTCAACGCCGACCGTTTACTCATGACCCGGTATTCGGCTTTCCGATGGCGTCGGCCGTCGCGTTGGGCGGCCGCGGCGGGGGAGTGGTGACGGCGTCGGGCGCGCTGCCCGGGTGGGCCAACGAGGCCTCGCCGTCGATCGAGGAGATGCTGCGGCGGGTTGGCGATCTTGAGGGCGCGCCAGCCGCGTCCTAGGCGATCCAGCGCGTCACCGGCAGCGATGGTGTGACGCGGGCGGTCGTGTTCTTGCCGGGCATGAGGCACACGGGCTTCGCGGCGGACCCCCAAGATCTGCCTGGTGCGGCGGCGGCAATGGTGGCGCCGGCAACGGCGTACACCCGCTGCGTGGGTGAGGCGCTCGACGCCGCCGGCCTGCCGCGGGGTGCCGAGGTTGTTCTGGTCGGCCATAGCGAAGGCGGCGTGGTAGCAATGGATCTTGCCGGCGACCCGTCATTCAACGGTGGCCGTGCATGTAGCGCAGGTGATCGCGGCCGGCTCGCCGATCAGTTCGAAGGCGGCCCAGCCAGGCACGCGGGTGTTCGAAATCGACAATGCGCACGACATCGTCACGCATCTCGACGCGGTCGAATCGCCCATGACGCATCAGACCGTCAATCGGCTTACCTACCGATTTGCGCGCGACGAGCACGACGTCGTGCGCACACACGCAGTTGATCTGTACGCCGACCAGCTGCAGGCTCTGGCCGGGTCGCCCAATCCGCTGTACGCCAGCGTGACCGACGATCTTGCCCCATTTTTTTCCGGAACTGCCACAACCGCGGTCTTTACACTGGGCGACGGCCCGCGGTGAGACTGGGCGACGGCCCGACGTGAGGTCCCGGGCGATGGCCGACCTGAGGCACTGGCTGCGGTACGTGACTACAATGACGTCAGGCGCAGATCCGATCACACGCCGGATCGCGTCAACCGGCGCCAGCTGCTGAGGTTGGTGTTCGCCCGTGTCCGACCGGATCCGGTCCGGCAGACCAGAGCCGAGAGACGATCAGCGTGGTACAGAAGACTGCGGCCAAAGGCCGGATTCACGACGCGCCCTCGGGCGCCGAGACTACGGGAGCCACCACGAAGGCCAGGGGCACTCTGAACGCTGCAAAAGAACTTCCCGCCGCGAAAGTCCTTCCAGCCGCGAGCGCGCCGAACGGCAAGCCGCCGCGCGCAGCGAAAGCGGCCAAGCCAGCCGTTGCGCTGGTGGCAGACGCGCCCGTTGACACATCCGTCGATGCACTCGCGGACGGCGCCGCTGATGCCGGTCCCGACCTCGATGCCTTTGCCGACGAGGTCGTGCTCGACGTCGAATTGGTCGATATTGCCGCCGAGGTTGCTGCTGACCCGGCCGCTGCCGTCGTCGCGGGTGAGGTCGCCGAAGAGGCGGACGACGACGATGAGCCGGTCGAGGTCGTGGTCGAAGACGACGGCGAGCCGCAGGCACAACTCGTCAGCGCGGGCGCAACAGCCGACCCGGTCAAGGATTATCTCAAGCAGATCGGCAAGGTGCCGCTGCTTAACGCCGAGCAAGAAGTCGAGCTCGCCAAGCGCATCGAAGCCGGGTTGTTCGCCGAGGAGAAGCTCAACTCCGGTGAGAAGCTCAGCGCCAAGCTTCGCAAAGAATTTGAGTGGATCGCCGAAGACGGCCGGCGGGCAAAGAACCACCTGCTCGAGGCGAACCTTCGACTCGTCGTGTCGCTCGCGAAGCGCTACACCGGTCGCGGCATGTTGTTCCTCGATCTCATCCAAGAGGGCAACCTCGGGTTGATTCGCGCGGTCGAGAAGTTCGACTACACCAAGGGCTACAAGTTCTCGACCTACGCGACGTGGTGGATCCGCCAGGCCATCACCCGTGCGATGGCCGACCAAGCGCGCACGATCCGCATCCCCGTGCACATGGTTGAAGTCATCAACAAGCTGGCCCGCGTCCAGCGGCAGATGCTGCAAGATCTCGGTCGCGAACCAACCCCCGAAGAACTTGCCGCCGAACTCGACATGACGCCCGAGAAGGTCATCGAGGTGCAGAAGTACGGTCGCGAGCCGATCTCGTTGCACACGCCGCTCGGCGAAGACGGCGACAGTGAGTTCGGCGACCTGATCGAAGACTCCGAGGCGATCGTGCCGGCCGAGGCGGTGTCGTTCACGCTGCTGCAAGAGCAGCTGCACTCGGTGCTCGACACTCTGTCTGAGCGCGAGGCAGGCGTGGTGTCGATGCGTTTCGGCCTCACCGACGGCCAGCCGAAGACCCTTGACGAGATCGGCAAGGTCTACGGCGTGACCCGCGAGCGCATCCGGCAGATTGAGTCGAAAACGATGTCGAAGCTGCGGCACCCCTCACGCTCCCAGGTGTTGCGCGACTACCTCGACTAAGACTCCGCATGCCCACGCTCGGTCTCGTGTTGCCGTTCGGGGCTTTTGGGCGCTCGTCGCCTGAGCGGGTGGCCCATTGGTCGTGGGCACTGGCGTCCGACATGTCTGTTTTGGGCTGCTTGGTGGAGCGCCGTTGACCGATCGGCCATTTGATTGCCCGAGACGTCAAGCTCGCCCCGACCACGGCCGAACAACTCCCTAAGATCACCACCAATTTGGGAGTCCCGATGTCAGAGGCCGTCGTTCAGCGTCGCCGCAGCCTGGTGCGAGTAATAGCACCGGCAGCCGGGTTGTTGGCCGCGGGCCTGCTGGTGTGGCAGGGCAGCTACGCCGCCTTCTCCGCGACCACCCAGGACAACAGCAACGTGTGGTCGTCGGCCACCTTGAGTCTTGTCAACAACGGCGGCACCGCGGCCTACGCGGCGACGACGACCGCGACGTTTGGCGGCGCGAACCTCAAGCCAGGTGCGACCGGCACCACGTGTTTGACGGTGAAGAGCATCGGCACCTCCGCCGGCACCTTGGCGATGTACGAGAGTGCGTTGGCTGACTCGGCTCCGTCGTTGGGTGCGCAGATCAAGCTCACCGTCACCCAGGGTGTGGCCGCGGCCGACGTGCTCGCCGGCTGCGCTGGCTTCCCGGCGGTTTTCACAACGGTCGTAGCCAACCAGCCGCTGAGCACGTTCCCCACCACGTTCGCCACCGCCGTGGGTACCACCCCGATCGCGACCGGCACCGTGTTGGAGGCCTACAAGGTGGTCTGGACCTTCGTCTCCACCGGCAGCAACGTGACCGACAACACGCTCCAGAACAAGACCGTCACGGCCGGCTTCACGTGGGAAGTGCAGTAACACCCAGTCCCTGAACCCCAGTAGTTTCTGAAGCTGAGGATTGCGCTACGGCGCGACCGGATTTCCGGTCGCGCCGTACCGCAATCCGTCCATGAGCAGCGACACGAGTCGACGCGCCTGCTCTTGCCAACCGGGTTGGTCGCTCACCATGCAGATGCCGCCGAGTGCGCGGATCAGGTCGGCGCCGTCGACATCGCCGCGAATGCGCCCCGTCGCCGCAGCATTGGTGATCAACGAGCCGATCGCGGTGCGAATGCGATCGTGCACGTAGGCGAACAAGTCGGCGTGGGTGTCGCTGGAGAGTTTCAACGTGGTGGCCAGGCCGCGCTTCGTCGCGATGTAGCCAACGAAGTTGAGCATCCACAGCTCGAGCGCCCGATCGCCGGGCTCGTCGACCACGAGTTGCGCGGCTAGATCACACACCTGCTCGACACCGCGGCGGTAGGCCGCTTCGACCAACGCATCGCGAGTCGGGAAATGCCGGTACAGCGTGCCGATGCCGACGCCGGCCCGTTTGGCGACGTCTTCAAGCGAGGCTCCGGTGCCGTGTTCGGCGAATGCTTGTGCGGCCGCTTCAAGGATGGCGTCACGATTGCGCTGCGCGTCGGCGCGCAAAGCGCGGCCCGGCTCCTCAGCCTGCGGCTCCTCAGCCTGCGGCTCCTCAGCCTGCGGCGCCTCGGCGGTCGGTGCCCCGGGGTGCGGTGCCTCAGCGCGCCGTGCCATGCCACGTCTCCCTGTATCGCATTTCGCCTATGCTCGCGGGTTGCCAGAAAACCATTTGCTAACCGGAGGCAGCCTCCGTATAGTTACTGGAGGCAGCCTCCGCTTAAACCATCATCCACCCGGGAGACCTGGAATGCCAACACCACACCGTCCTGAAATGACCGCCGGGTCTCGTCGAGCCGCCCTCGGGATCATCCTGATTGCGCAGCTCATGGTCGTGCTCGACGCCACCATCGTGAATATCGCCTTGCCGAAGATCCAGACGGCGCTGTCGTTCTCGCGCGCCGACCTGTCGTGGGTGCTCAACGCCTACGCCCTGACGTTCGGCGGCCTGCTGCTGCTCGGCGCGCGCAGTGGTGACCTTTTCGGTCGCCGACGGGTCTTCCTTGCCGGCATTGCTCTCTTTACGGTCGCTTCGCTGTCCGGCGGCTTCACCACGTCGTCCGGATTATTGCTTGCCGCTCGGGCGGCGCAAGGTGTCGGCGCGGCCTTCGCGTCGCCGTCCGCCCTTGCCTTGCTCATGGTGCTGTTTCGGGAAGGTGCCGAACGGACCCGAGCGATCGCGCTCTATACAGCTGTGTCGATTGGCGGAAGCGCAGTCGGCCTCGTCGCGGGCGGTGTGCTCGTCGAATGGGCGTCATGGCGCTGGGTGTTCTTCGTCAACGTTCCGATCGGCATTGTCTTGCTGCTGCTTGCGCGTCGCGATCTACCTGAGACCGATCGTCGTGCTGGTCGCATCGACATTCCGGGCGCACTGACGTCGACCATCGGAATGGCTGCACTGGTCTACGGATTCGTGCAGGCTGCGGCGAGCGGTTGGGGCGCCAGCCGCACGATCTCCGCGTTTACCGTGGGAGTAGTGCTGCTGATCGTTTTCGCCATCGTCGAGAGCCGAGTGGCGACGCCGATCACACCGCTGCGACTGTTCGCCGACCGCGATCGCACCTTCTCCTACCTCGCGCGGCTCGTCTTGGTTGGCGGCATGTTCGGGATGTTCTTCTTTCTCACCCAGTTCCTCCAAGATGTGTTGCACTACAGCCCGTTGATGAGCGGTCTGGCCTTCTTGCCGCTGACCGCCGCCTTGTTCGTGGCATCACAGCTGAGCGCCAGGGTGCTGTTGCCGCGGGTCGGACCCAAGCGCTTGATGGTCGGCGGTCTCACGATCTCCACGCTCGGTGTCTTGATGCTCACGCAGCTGTCGCAGTCGAGTAATTACTCGCTGGTGCTCCCTGCGCTGCTGTTCTTCGGTGCGGGCAACGGGCTGGCATTTGTGCCGCTGACCTCGGCCTCACTCGCCGGTGTTGATCCGGCTGATGCCGGCGCGGCTTCCGGCCTGGTCAATGTGATGCAACAAGTCGGGGGAGCGCTCGGGTTGTCGGTCCTCGTGACCGTGTTCGGCACTGCATCGCGAGCGGCGAACCACAACGCCGTTGCGAGCTCAGCCGCAAACACCTTCGTCTACGCAGCCGATCGAGCATTCTTCGCGGACACGCTGATGCTGATGTTGGCGGTGGCGCTGGTGGCCAACATGAGTACGCAACGTCGGCCATCGGAGCCGGTGCGGGAGACGATGCGCGAGTTGGAGCCGGTGGCGGCCTGAGAACCAGGAACGGCCCCGGTCAAAGACCGGGGCCGTTCCACACTTCAAGAACTCGGGGGCGAGACGCTCAGCGTTCTTCGCCGGCGACGGGCTGGGCAACCTCGTCAAGGACCTCGGTATGGTCATGCAGGTCGACGGCGACGGTCTTCAAGGCCTCTTGGTGTTCACGGGCGTGGTGGGCGCAAAACAGCAGCTCGCTGCCCGAGGGCAGGACCGCGCGAAGATACGCGCGAGCACCACATCGGTCGCATCGATCCGCGGCCGACAGGGGAGCTGCTGCCAGTACCGGTGTCACCGTCACGCCCTTCTCATCGGCTGTCTCATACTCAATGCAACCACTACCTCATCACAGAACTTCCCCCGGTGTCGGTAACTCGCCGTTCGCTGACGGCGGATCACCCTTCTAGCATCTGACCTTTCGTGATCCTTCGGTGCGAATCGGACCCGAATTCCGGCCGCCCTCTTATAACGATTCGGGCCGCGATCGGTAACGGTTCACCGAGGCACGCTTTTTGCCATAGTGGGTATAAGCGCGGTGACGTGCGATCAGCGTGATCGGCGAGATCTCAACGGAGGTGCCGTGATGAAGAAGCTGATCATGAACGCCAGCATGACGATCGTGCTGGCCGGCGCGGTCGCTGGCTGTGCGCATTCGTCCACAGCTTCCCCCGTCTCGGCGCAATCGGCCCTGGCATCCGCCGGCAGTGCGCCGGCGAGCCCGGCTGCGAGTGGGCCGCTGTCGTCGTCGTCCGGCGCGTCGACGCCAGCAGATTCGATGCCCGCACTGCCGACGCCCGCCGATACCACCCCGGTGGCGCCGACCCCACCAGCGGCGTCCTCCACTCCAGCGGTAGTGAAGCCGACAGCCACTCCTGCGATCGGCGCGCACGCCGTCGCGACGATCGGCGCCGTCGTGGTCGCGTGTCCTGATCCCGCAGTCGCCGATGGAGGCGATCTCGGCGCAGCGCATCTGCTCGCGGCCGGAATCGTCATTGATGCGGTGGTGAGGTGCGAGACAGCGACGCGCACGTACCCAGGTGCCGGCACCTTCACCGTGCAGCTCGCCGAAGTCGCCGACACCGGTCTCGCCGACTTCTTGACCGAGCTCCGGCGGCCATCCGATCCACGGGGCCCCAACGTGGTGTGCCCGCTGTTCCGGATCGCGACGCCGTGGTTTGCGCTGATCGACAATCATGGCGCCGTGCTTCGGGTCGCGTTGCCCACGACTCAATGCGGCCAGAGCCGGGCTGCCGTGATTGCGGCACTCAACGCCTTGCCATTTCGCGAGGTAGCCGCGGTGCGCATCGCTCGCGTCGCCTCGGCCGGCTAGTCCATCTCGCCGGTGGAGGCGCCACGCTGAGACTCGCACGCCACACTGAATTCCCGCACGGCGGCGCGCCCGGCACCGGCCGTCGTCCGCCTTGGGTAGCCTGCAGGCGCACCCACGAGAAAGCGCAGGATTCGTCGTTGTGACCGCACAGCCACATCTGCCCGGCCGAGCGAATGCGTTGCTGGTCGAGCAAGGCTCCGACTACACCGCACGCCATTTGCTGGTGCTCGAGGGCCTTGAAGCGGTGCGCAAGCGCCCCGGCATGTACATCGGGTCGACCGACAGTCGCGGGCTGATGCACTGCGTGTGGGAGATCATCGACAACTCGGTCGACGAGGCGCTCGGTGGCTATGGCTCATCGATTGACGTCGTGGTGCGCGACGACGGATCAGTCGAGGTGCGCGACGACGGGCGCGGTATTCCGGTCGATATCGAGCCGAAGACCAAGCTCTCGGGCGTCGAGGTCGTCATGACCAAGCTGCACGCGGGTGGAAAATTCGGCGGCGGTTCGTACGCCGCAACCGGTGGTTTGCATGGCGTCGGGGCGAGTGTCGTCAATGCGTTGTCCATACGGCTGGACGTCGAGGTCGACCGCGATGGCGCCACGCACGTCATGAGCTTCCGACGAGGCAAACCCGGAGTGTTCGCCGGCGATGGTGGCGATGCAAAGTTCACCGAACAATCCGGCCTCACGAAGACCAAACGCATCGCGAAGAAGATCACCGGGACGCGGGTGCGGTTCTATCCCGATCGCCAGGTGTTCACCAAAGATGCCGTCGTCGATCTCGAGGCGTTGGTCGAGCGGGCCAGACAGACCGCGTTCTTGGTGCCCGGCCTGAACATCACGGTGCGCGACGAGCGCAGCAGCCGGGGCCACGAGCCGAGCGAGCAATCGTTTCGCTACGCCGGCGGTATCGGCGACTTCGCCAACTTCCTGGCGCCTGACGCAGGCATCACTGACACGCTGCGCCTGGTCGGGTCGGGTGCGTTTGACGAGACCGTGCCCATGCTCGACGAACTGGGTCACATGACGGCGACCGAGGTGCAACGCGAGCTCGACGTCGACATCGCACTGCGGTGGGGAACCGAGTACGAGACCGTGATGCGATCGTTCGTCAACATCATTGCGACGCCGAAGGGCGGCACGCACGTGATGGGCTTCGAACGCGCACTGGTCAAGGTCATGAATGAGCAGTTGCGCGCGAGCAAGTTGCTCAAGGTGAACGACGACGCGGTCATCAAGGAGGACATCCTCGAAGGCATGACCGCCGTCGTGACCGTGCGCGTCGCCGAGCCGCAGTTCGAAGGACAGACCAAAGAGGTCTTGGGCACACCGGCCGCGTCGAAAATCGTCGCTGAGGTCGTCGGTCGTGAGCTCAAAGCGTTTCTGATCAGCCCCAAGCGGGGCGACAAGCAGCACGCCAGAGCGTTGCTGGAGAAGGTGGCAGCGGCGTCGAAGACGCGGCTGGCTGCGCGCGCCCACAAAGAGGCGCAACGGCGCAAGAATGCGCTCGAATCGTCGTCCCTGCCGGCCAAACTGGCCGACTGCCGCAGTGAAGACGTCGACCGCACCGAACTGTTCATCGTCGAGGGCGATTCGGCTCTTGGTACCGCGAAGTTGGCCCGCAAGAGTGAGTTCCAGGCGCTGTTACCCCTGCGCGGCAAGATTCTCAACGTGCAGAAGGCCGCCGTCGGCGACATGTTGAGCAACGCGGAGTGTGCATCGATCATTCAAGTAATCGGCGCGGGCTCGGGTCGCACGTTCGATATCGATGCCGCGCGCTACGGCAAGGTCATCGTCATGACCGACGCTGATGTCGACGGTGCCCACATTCGCTGCCTGCTCCTCACCCTATTCTATCGCTACATGCGTCCGTTGCTTGATGCAGGTCGCGTGTTCGCTGCGGTGCCGCCGTTGCATCGCATTGAAATCTCGGGCGTCAAGGAGCCGGTCTACACCTACAGCGACGGCGAGATGCGGCGACTCCTGCTCGACCTAGAAAAGAAGGGCAAGAAGTACAAGAATCCGCAGCGCTACAAAGGCCTAGGCGAGATGGACGCCGATCAGCTGGCGGAGACGACGATGGAACCAGGTCGGCGGGTGCTGCGGCGCATCAAACTTGCCGATGCGGCCGAAGCCGACACCGTGTTCGAGCTGTTGATGGGCAACGACGTTGCGCCGCGCAAGGAGTTCCTCGTCGGCGCATCGGCGCTCCTCGACCGAGCTCGCATCGATACCTAAGTGAGCAAGCATCGCCTTGAGGCGTTCAGCGACGGCGTCTTTGCAGTGGCGATCACGATCCTCGCGCTCGACCTCAAGGTGCCGGCGAGTTCAGACCTGGCTCGCCATCACGGCTTGTGGGCCGCGGTGCGTTACGACTGGCCGACGTTTGCGGCCTACCTCACCAGCTTCTTTGTGATCGGCATCATCTGGATCAGCCACAACGGCGTGTTTCGGCATATCGCCGTCATCGATCGGGGTTGCTGTTCTTTAACCTGCTGCTGCTGATGTTCGTGGTGGCGATCCCGTTCACTACGTCACTCGTGGCGGCATATCTCAATGAACGAAACGCGGGCCATGTTGCGGTCGCCCTCTACAGCGCGGTGATGTTCGGGCATGCCGCGACCTGGACGGGCCTCTGGTGGTGGGCATCCCGCCACCCCGCACTGCTCGCCGCTCACGTCGACCCGCGTCTGGCGCGCGCAGCACTGCCGCGTTTCGCGCTCGGCACGCCGATCTACGCGGTGGCTATCGGTCTGTCCTTCGTCAACGCCAAGCTGACCCTGCTGTTCCACTTTGTGTTAGCGATTGTCTACTCGTTCGAGCAACTGCACGTCGAGCGCCCGGTCAGCCAAGATGTGCAGCGAGGAATGTGATCTGTTCGGCGGCCGGTTTCTTTCAGCGCGGGTCGTCGAGTGTAGACGCGCGAGCGATCGTGCTGGATGACAGACTGGCGCGTGTGTCGGCGACTGACGGTGACCTCGGTGACGGAACGCGGGCGACTCACGCGGGGATGCCGGCCGCCGTCGACGGCACGCCGCTCGTCAGCAGCCCGGTATTCGGTTCGACGTACCACCTCACTGGCGAGCCGGCCGGACCGTATCAATACGGCCGCCTGACCAACCCGACGTGGTCGGCGTGGGAAGCCGCGCTCGGCGAACTCGAGGGTGGTGACGCGGTCGCGTTCAGCTCCGGGATCGCGGCGGTCACCGCCGTCTTGCTCACGGCCTTGCGCCCGGGCGATGTGCTCGTGATGGCCGCCGAGTGTTACTACGCAACCCGTCGGCTGGCGGCCGGGTTGCTCACTGACATCGGGGTGCAGGTGCGTCTTGTATCGGACGACGAGGTGGGCCGTCACCTCGAGGGCGCGACGCTCGTGTGGCTCGAGAGCCCGAGCAATCCGAAGCTGGACGTGTGCGACATCGCGGCAATCTGTGCCGCTGCGCATCAGGCAGGCGCAGCGGTTGCGGTCGACAACACCACGGCGACTCCACTTGGACAGCAGCCGTTGGCGCTCGGCGCTGATTACTCGGTGGCCAGTGACACTAAGGCCCTGACCGGGCACAGCGATCTCGTGCTCGGCCACGTGGCGTGCGGTGACGCGGATCGAGCAGCGGCGGTGCGAACGTGGCGTTCGAGCACGGGTTCGGTGCCGGGCGTCTTCGAAGCGTGGTTGGCACATCGGTCGCTGATGACGCTCGATCTGCGGTTAGCTCGGCAAGCCACCAATGCGTCGGCACTCGCTGATCTGCTCAGCTCGCACCAGGCTGTTGGTGAGGTGCGATACCCGTGGTTGGCCGGTGACCCGTCGTACGACATCGCCGCGCGCCAGATGCGGCGTCCGATTGGGCTGGTGTCGTTCACGCTCGCCGATGAGGCGACGGCCGAGCGATTCCTTGCCGCACTGAAGATTGTCGCGGTCGCCACCAGCTTCGGCGGATTGCACAGCAGCGCCGAGCGACGGGCCCGGTGGGGCGGCGACGACGTCGCGCCCGGCTTCATCAGATTCAGCTGCGGCGGCGAAGACACCGCCGATCTCCTGGCGGACGTCGACCAAGCACTGCGTGCCGCGTTCAGCTGAATGACCTCTCCATGTGACGACAGTGATTCAGCGATGGATGGCACGCCATGGGCGGCCGGCGTCGGGTTGGGCGAG
>OLLJ01000325.1_pt1 | contig 17529 bp, 18 predicted proteins | sample 1604521 | NCBI WGS metagenome assembly OLLJ01 (sample SAMEA104055714, study PRJEB20765) | soil metagenome | isolation source: soil
ATCGGCGACGAGCCGATGCAGGTCTACACCGTCTACGCGCCGCAACACCACAAGCCGGGCAAGGTGCACCAGACCAAGGCGATCGCCGACGCTGACACCGACGACGAACCCGCCGAGTGGTCTGTTCAACCAGATCCGGTCGCAGACCAACACGCCTAAGCTCAGACGCCGGATCAGGACATCCGCTAGTGCCGCTTTGACGATCCTTTTGCAGTTTGGCGCCGGCTTCGGTTTGACGATCGCGTAGCGTGCGATGGCTGGTCGATAGTGCTGGAGTGTCATGGATATTGAACCGCTGGAGCTAGCAGCTTGGCGTCTCGCGGTCGACGGGCTGCCGTCTGAGGATCTGCCAACGCTGGCCGTCGACGCTTTGGTGCGAGGCGTCGACGGTCCGGCGCTTCGGCTGCTGGCCGGCCAGGCACCGGGGGATGTGCGGGAGTCGCGAGACCTGTTCGACCGTGCCTTGGACGAACTCGGCATCGCAATGCCCACGGAGCAAGAGGCCCTTTGGAAACTTGTGCGATTGACCTGTGCCCAGATTGCCAGCGGCGCCGTTGCTCCGTTTGTAGGAGCGGCGTGGATCTGGCGTTCGGCCTCGTGGCGGGTGGAAGACGAGGGCGACCTGCGCATCTTTGCGGGTCTCGCCTCCGAATACGAAGATCATCCGGACGACGCCGTTCACATCGGGGCTCAGATCGTTGCCGAGTCGAAAGAACTGCTTGGGCGCACTGACCCCCGCAGATGGGTGACGTTGATGGCCGCGCGGGGAACGTCTCCGTTGTCGCGAACCGGGCCATCGGGAGACGAGCCGATCGAGTTGGTGGATTTGACGATTTCGCCGCCACTGGCGGCGCGCATCGCCGCCTGGGTGGCGGATTACGAGCAAACGTTCGGCGATCGCGACGAGGACGACGGCTTCGAATCAGAAGCCGACGCGGACTCCTTCACCGAACGTGGGAGATCGCTTGTTGACGGTATTCAGAAAGAACTCGGCCCTCGTTGGTATGTCGACTACATGCCCGAGCCAACAAGACCGCCAGGGGTAAGGCTGAAGTCAGACCTGTAGCCACCGACCCTCCGTGCGCCTGCAAGCCCGACATCCGCATCTGGCCGCGTTGACGGTCGTTCTTTGGTGCCGCCGAGCGGTACGCCCGGCTGGCGGCCCTGCCGCGGTGACGCACCTGTCATGGGCCAAGACCCGCGCTCACTCGACCTCGATACACAATCGCGCAGATCAGTAGAATCTGCCGTACAAATACCGTACAGTCGTTGGCGTGGAGGTGAGCCCGATGCCGACGACCAAGTCGCGACGTCTCGAACTGCGGACCGATGAGTCTACGGACCGCATGATTACCGAGGCTGCTGAACTGACCCACGTGACGAAGTCGGCGTTCGTGGCCGAGGCTGCGCGACAAGCGGCTGAGAAGGTCATCGCCCGGGCGGACCTGACTCTGATGGCGCCCGATGTGTTCGACTCGATGATGGCTTCCCTGGACCGCCCTGACGAGTCTGCTGAACTCGCCGCACTTGCTGGATTGCCCAGGCGCATTCGCCGGTGAGCTCAGCGACCTACCGCGTCGCCAAACTGACCCCGGGCATTGACGTCGCAGGTTTCGATTGCGGCGAGCTTGCCTACAACCAGTGGCTTACGGACCACGCATTGGCAGCGGTCGCCGCCGGCTCAAGCGCCGTCTACGTGCTCCTCGAGCAACAAGAACCCGACGCCGGTGAGCGCGTCATCGGGTACTACGCGATCTGCCCGACCCTGGTCGTGCGCGACGACCTGCCAAAGCCGTTACGACACGGCATGCTGCGTGCAACACCGGGTTGGCTGCTCGCCAAGCTTGCCCTTGACGTGTCCCGTCGGGGCGACAAAGAGCAGCAATGGGGCGCGCAGTTGCTTCGTGACGCCTTGGAGACCATCGTCGCCGGCGCCGACGTTGGTGGCGGACAAGTCATCGTCGTCGACGCCGACAACGCAGGCCTGCTCGACTGGTACACCCGTCACGGCTTTCGCAGCACGGGCACTGACAATCTGCGGCTCTACATGAAAGTCGCCACAGCTCGGCAATACCTCAGATTCGCTGATAACGGCACCGAAGCGGATCCGGCCGGCTAGTAGCCCTTTCGCGTCGTGGCCGATCAGGCGATCCGTTTGCGGATGCTGTCGAGTGCTGCAACTGCTGCGGCGTCAGCGTTGGGCAACGTGTGAAGGTATTTCTGGGTGGTCATGATGCTGGCGTGGCCCATCCGTTCCTTGACGACTGGATGTCGGCGCCACCCGCGAGCAGCCACGATGCGTGGGCGTGGCGCAGGTCGTGGAACCGAACTTCGAAGGGCAGCCCGGCTTTCTCGAGGGTCGGGGTCCAGACTTCCTTTCTGAACCATGCGCGCGGGATGTGACCATCGGTGTCGAGACTGCGGGGCTGTCGCGGTTGGTCTTTACCGGCGGCGCGCCGTACGGCGCGGTACATCGCGCAGGCGTCTTTGCAGTTGCGGCATCGACATTTGCCAGCCCCGTATCCCGAGAGCGTGCCGTGTCGGTAGCAGCGGCCCTGTTCGTTGGGCTCGGTGTGTCCGAGGGTCTCAGGGTCGGGTAGCGCAGCGGGGCGTCGGTATGGGGTTTCGGTGGGCTCTGGCGCCCTGAACAGCAGCGACTCCGGTGTCAAACCGTCGACGTGCTCGCGCAGCTGGCCGAACATGTGCCGGCTCAGCGTGACGCCGCGCCATTCGGTGTTCTTCGGATACTGCTTGACGAAGAACCGTTGCCCATCGGGGTTGAACCTCGCCACGATCTCCCCGGCGACCCGGGAGACGGTGATAACCCCGGTGTCCCAGTCAATGTCCTTGACCCGCAACTCAACGAGCTCGCCCCAACGCAGCCCGGTCTCGACATCGGTCTCGACGAACAACTGCAGCTCGCGGTTCGGAAGGTTTGCGTAGATCAACTCGAACTGCTCGGGCGTGATGACGCGACGACGCTTGCTCGCGACCGCAGGGGTTTTGACGCCCATACAGGGATGGAGAAACGTGATCTGGTCGTTCAGCGCGGTCGTGAAGATGGCGCTTAGGACCGTCTTGGCGTAGCGGATCGTGTGCGGATGCACACCGCTCCGCTGCAGGCTTAGGACCCATTCGCGGACGTCGGCGGGCAGGATGTCGATCAATCGGTAGCCAGCGAACGTCGGCATGATGTGGCGGTACAGGCAGTAGCTGTAGCTCTGCCTGGTGGCGAGTTCTATGACGTGGTGCGGAAACCACACCTCCACCATTGTGAGCTTCTCGACATCGTTAGGACGGTCGGTGTCAGCGCGACGGTAAGCGTGGTGGGGCGCTTGCGGCCGACGCGGGCAGCATCGTGCTGACGCTGTTGATGGCGTCGACGTAACGCTGGACTGCTGCCGTCGGCACGGCTCCGGCGGGTAGCTCGATGACGAACGCGGTCGGGCCTAACACCTGGTCTTCCCAGCCGACTGCGCTGCCGGTGTAGTCGGGCAGCCGCGATAGGGGTAGACCAACGAGTTGGCCCAAGCGTTGCTCGACCGCGTGCGGGCCTTGCGAGTCGTCGACGACCGCCAGGTGTTGGTGGAACCAGATAGCGAGCGTTGGCCGGATCCGAAGGATTAGCGCCGCGACTGCAGCTGATTCTGGTTCTGACATCGCTGCGGTGCCGCTGTAGTTCACCGCGCCGACCTTGCTCAGCGGCGTCCAGTTGAAGGCGAAGTTGCGATTGAGGTCGACGCCGTGCGCGTTCTGACGTTGCGCGTCGTCGATGCCGTCGGGGTTGAGGTCGGGGATGACCCAGATGTCAGCGTCGGCCGGCGGCGCGGCCGCAATGAGTGCGTCGGCGATGGCGACGCCCGCGGATTCGTCGCCGTGGATGCAGCCGACGATCAAGACGCGATGAGTGCTTGCCGGGTTGCCGATCTCGGTGACCGTGAGCGGTCGACCTTCTGCCGAAAGTCCAAACGTGGTCGTGCGTTTAACCGTGGTCGACGGTGTGCTTGCCACGGTCGATGGTGTTATCGGCCGGACGACGGGGGGTTGCGGCGCGACCGAAGCGCGGGCCGACGTCGGCGGCGCGGGCAGTGCCACGGCGTCGTCGGTGTCGCGTGCGGCGCAACCGAACTGTGACGACAGCACGATCACAAGGAGAGCCTTGTATCGCCCTTTCACCCCACCACCGCCATGTGAACATCCGCCCGTAGCATCGGGTAGCGAAGCCGCGCTCCGGTCCTTTGTCAGCGACCACTAGCCTAACTTGATGCGCCCGCTGGTCTCGTCTGCTGCGATCGGCCGACGGCGGACACGTTTTAGCGCGGTCGCAGCTCTCGTCCTTACGCTCGGGGTCGTCGGATGCCAAGGCGCGCACGGCTCGGGCGGGTCCTCGCAGCAAACCCGAACCCCTACAGCCGGGCCGACGTCAACCAGCGCGATGCCAACCGCAACGGCGTCAACGGGTACGACGGCACCGCCGCTCTCGCCGTCGTCGCGCCCCGCCGTAACTAGCCCGCCCACTCCTCTCACGCAGTCGACGGCTCCGGTGCCTGTTGGCAGCTCACCGGCCTCGCCCACGATCGCGCCGACCCCGACGGCCCAGGTGGTGGCCGGGTTTGCCGGGAAAGACATCGTTCGCCTGCCCACGACCACCCGCGTGGTCGCCTTGACCTTCGATGCCGGCGCGAACGCAAATGCGATCCCCGAAATACTGGCTACCCTCCGCAGCGAAAACGTGCCTGCGACCTTCTTTCTCACCGGCGACTGGGTCCGTCACTTTCCGGCTCAAGCGCGAGATGTCGGTGCGCTATATCCGGTCGGGAACCACAGCAACACCCACCCGCATCTACCCCAACTGTCATCCGCACAGGTCGCGAGCCAAATCACGGATGCACAGGCGAGCATCAGCGCGGCTACCGGACGGGACACGCGACCGCTGTTTCGTTTTCCATTCGGCAACCGCGACGCCCGAACCATGGCCGTGGTGAACGGTCTCGGTTACGTGTCAGTGTTCTGGACCGTCGACACACTGGGCTGGGAGGGCACATCAGGTGGTCAGACCACCAGCACGGTGACCGCGCATGTGCTCGCGCAGTTACAGCCCGGGGAAATCGTGTTGATGCACGTCGGATCGAACCCCAAAGACCGCTCCACCCTGGACGGCGATGCGTTGCGCGGCATCATCGAAGCAATGAAGGCCGCGGGCTACGGGTTCGTCACCATCCCGCAGGGCCTCGGCCTCGCCTAGCCGACTGCGTACATGGGCCATCGTCCGGAGGTGACGCAAATGGACGTCGACAAGCTGGCCGTTCACGAAGAACTTGAACGCGTTCGTGCTGGCTTCGCGCGGCACATCGCCGCGATGACACCCGCCGACCTCGATCGGGTTAGCAACGGCACACGATGGACCAACCGGCAGCTGCTTTTCCACATGCTCTTTGGCTACATCATCGTCCGGCGCCTGATCTGGATGGTGAAGCTGCTGAGCCATCTGCCGAACTTTGCCACCACGCCCTTCGCGACGTTGCTCAACGCGGCGACTAAGCCGTTCAACTGGCTCAACTACATCGGCCCTGTCGGTGCCGCAAGGATCATTTCACCGGCTCGGATGCAGCGCTGGCTCGATCGCCTCACGGTCTGGCTGGAGAGGGACATGAACCGGCAGACCGCCACGGGCCTGGGTCGCGGCATGTACTACCCGACAAGGTGGGATCCGTACTTCAAGCGCTACATGACGCTGGCCGACCTCTACCGCTACCCGACCCAACACTTCGATCATCACGACCGCCAACTCAGTGGACCTCAGTCACCGCACAATGGCTCCACGTGAGTGTTCAGACGGACGGGAGATGGCCGTCGATGAGGCTAAGCATCGCGGCAGCGATCTGGTCGGGCGTGGGTGGGCAGCCCGGAATGACAAGGTCCACCGGGACAACGTCCGATACGGGTCCGACGAAGCAGTCGGGAGTTCCAAGGGTGTTGATGCCCAGTGCGCAGTTGCCAAGAGCGGCGACCCGACGGGGTTCGGGCATCGCGTGGTAGGCGATGAGGAGTGCTTCGTGCATTCGCGTGGTGACGGTGCCGGTGATCAGTAGGACGTCGGCATGGCGCGGCGAGGCGACGACGCTGAGGCCGAACCGCTGCAGATCGTAGTGCGGGCCGCTCATGAGATTCAGTTCGTGCTCACAACCGTTGCACGACCCGGCGTCGACGTGGCGGATCGCGAGGCTGCGCGGCCGGTCGGGTCGTGGCAGGTCGAGATCGCGGCGCAGCCGGCGAAGGTCACGCAACAAGGTGAACATCAGCGGTCCGCGCAGGCGTAGCACAGCTCGAAACTCTTATTTATCAGGGGGAAATCAGGCAGAAGATTGGCGGCCGCAGCGTGCGCGACCGCAGGCCAGTTGGCGTACGAACCCGTGCGCAGCCGAACGCGCGCGACCGCATCACCGGTGCACTCGATGACGCAGCTGGTCGCGCCTCGTGGGCTTTCGACCAGTCCAACGCCGATCGGGTGTCGGTCGTCGTCCGCGATTGCGACGGCGGGCACCACCGGTCCTTGATCGAGTAGCCCATTCAGCAGGTTGAGGCTCTGCCGCAGTTCGAGCACTCGCTGCTCCAACCGCGCCCGAACGTCACCGGTCGCGGTCGAAGACGTCACCGGCACAAAGTCGGCGTAGTCCGGGTACAACGATGTCGCGCGGACGTCGTCGACGACGCCAGCCGCACGTGCCGCCGGGCCGACAACCCCGAGCTGCTGAACCATCGCTGCATCGATGACGCCGATCGCGTCGAGTCGGTCCTGGAAAGACCCGTTGAAGGCGAGCTCACGCCAACCGACCTCGACAGCAGTCGTGATTTCGGCCAGCTCCCGCGCACACGACCGCACGCCGTCGTCGTCCAGAGTGAGTTCGCTTCGACCGATCACGACGCTACCGAACAGAAATCGATGGCCAGCAATAGCCAGGTTGAGTCGTCGCGCGCGTTCGGTGAGGGCGAGGAAGTAGGAGTTGCCTGCGGCCATGCCGGCCCCTGCACATATCGCGGCGATGTCGTTGAGGTGGTTCCACACCCGTTCCATCTCGAGCAAGAGCGTGCGGGCGCGTGCGAGTTCTGCCGTCGCTCGCAGCCCGAGTACCTGCTCGGCCGCTGTCGCAAATGCGACGCTGTTCGCCACCATGCATGCGGCGCATGCGCGGGTAACAACGGCAAGCGCGGACGCCGGCGGTGAGCCCTCTGCCGCGCGTTCGAGGCCGCGATGCTTGTAAAACAGCCGCGCGTCAACGTGCAGGATCTTGTCGCCGACGACGTGGAACCGGAAGTGGCCTGACTCGATGACGCCGGCATGGATCGGACCCACTGCCACCTGGTACGGGTCGTGTCCGCGCACCGGGACGGTCCACGATTCAGGTGGTGCGGTGTGGTCGAGCAGCGGCCGGAGTGGCTCGTGCCCAATGAAACCAACTCCGTACAGATCGTGTGCCTCGCGTTCGTCCCACCCCATCGCGGGCGCGAGGTCGACGATCGACGGGACGTTGCCCTCGCCGTCCACCAAGACACTCACCAACCGTGACTCGTTGATCGGACCTGTCAGTAGCACGCGCACCGCGCGCCCACCTTCGGTCGCGTACAGGCTGCGGGCCCGCCAACCCTGCGCGAGTGCGGACTCAATGTCGGCTCGAAATGGCGTAGCTGTGCGGGCTTTCATGGCAGACCTCGCACCAGCGCAGCAACGAAACTGCTCCCGGAAAGCCACGGTGCAACTGCCGTGAGCCCGACGAGCACGATCATCGACACACCACCCAGGCCGGTGACCAGCCGCAACCCCGGCAGCGGTGTCATGTTGCGGCGGTGCGCTTTGCCGACGAGGGTGTCAATCGTTGCGTGCGCCACCCCGAGGAAACCCAGGGCGAGCAGTACAGCGGCGATGGCCGCGGGCCATGGCCGGCCCGACTCGAAGCCGCCAGCGAGGATCAGCAACTCACTGACGAAGAGCGGGGACGGCGGCAAGCCGGACAGCGCGCCGAGCGACAAGCCCATCGTCGCGCCGAGCGCGGGTGCGGTACGTCCGATGCCGCTCACCGCGTGCCGGGCCGCTCGTGGCTCGTGCGCCAGCAGCGGGATGGCTGCGCAGAAGCCCAGAGTTTTGGCGATGGCGTGTCCGACGATGTGCAAGGCGACGCCGGCGAGTGCGAGCGGCGTGCCGAAGCCAATGCCGAGCGCCATGACACCGAGGTGTTCGAGGCTCGAATAGGCGAGCAAGCGCTTGAATGCCATCGGCCGCCACAGAAATGGGACGGCGACGGCGAGCGACACGAGCCCGAACCCGATCAGGACACGCTGCGCTGCCGGTACTCCGATCAGCGGCGCGAGCGCGCGCTCAGTGCGCCACGCGACGAGCAACACAGTCGGCAGCAGTGCGGCCGAGAGCAGCGCCGACACCGGCGGTGGAGCCTGCGAGTGTGCGTCGGGCAACCAGTTGTGCACCGGTGCCCACCCGATCTTCGCGGCCAGGCCGACCACGATCAGCAGGTACGCCGACAGGGCGGTCGCGCGCCCCGATCCGAACGTCGCCAGCCGGCCCCATGCGAGCCCGCTCACCTCACCGGTCGGAACACCAGCGGCGAGGATCGCAATACCGAGCAGCGCGATCCCTAGACCAAGCGAGGTGAGGATCAGGTACTTCCAGCCCGCCTCCAACGCGTGTGCTTTGCCGCTGAACCCGACGAGCAGCGCGGACGTTGCGGTCGTCGCCTCGACCACGAGCCAAGCCGCACCGAGGTTGCCGGCCAGCGGCACCGCGAGCAACATCGCCCAGAAGACAAACACGACGACGTAGTAGACGCGGTCGCGATGGCCATCGGCGACAAACGAGCTGTGCGCGCCCTGCAGATACGACGCTGACATCAGCACGCTCGCCAGCCCCACGACAGCGGTGACGGCGAGCAGCAACGCACCCGCGGCGTCGACCACGATCCAGTTGCCGACCAGCGGATGAGCGGCGTCTTTGACTGCACGAGCAACAAGCACCACCGCGAGCGCCGAAGTAGCGACAGCACTAGCGCGCGCCAACGCGGTGAGATGCCTGCTCGGCGCGACAATGACGAGCCCCGCAGCCAACAGCGGTGCCGCGACGACCATGATGGCGAGGGCTTGGGTGCTAGTCACGCAAACTCCGTAAGGCGGCGCTGTCGCCCGCGCCGAATTCGCTGAAGATGCGCAGGTGGAACAGCGCCGCGACGCAGACAATCAGGGTGAGGTCGAGCGTGACGCCGAGCTCGATGATGACAGACGAGGCGTGCGGCGACTCGATCGCCGCGAGCGCCAGCCCGTTTTCGACGAGCACGATGCCGAGCACCTGGAACAACGTGGATCGCCGGGTCGACGCACATGCCAAACCGGTGGCGACAAGTGCGAGAACCGCCCGTTCCGCGTGACGGGAGGTCAGACCGAAGGCCGGTACCAAAGCCGTGAACATCAGGATCAACACCACCGCCACGCCGGCCCTAACCATCGGTGTGACGCGGGCTCGCAATGGTTGCGCCTCCCGGCTGCGGGCCACTGCGACGAAGAACAAGGCACCGAGTGCGACGCCGCGCGCGGCCAGCGCCAGCCCAGCGACGACGTCGCTTGCGATGCTGGCCTGCCGTAGCGCGATAGCCGCGAGTACCAGCGCCTGTGTCGTCACCAGGCCGACCGCGATCGATCGACGCCGGACCACGACGACGCCGAGCCCCAACCCGACCAGCAGCCATCCGATCGCGCCGTTCACGACCCACCGACCCCACGAGCGACAACACCGAGTAGCGCAGCCAACGCGGCAACACCGAGCAGGCGAGGTGCGAGCAGCACACGCATCTTGGCCTGAAATATCTCGACAAGCGCAAGCGCGCCGCACATCAGCACGAGCACCAACGGCAGCAGCGCAAGCTGCGCCCACACCTCACGCGGATGCGGGAGGAAGACCTGCGCTGCGAGCACCAGGACAACCCAATGCCGGGCGGCCGCCGCCCACTGCAAATAGGCCAGATCGCGACCGGCATATTCGAGCAGCGGTGTCTCGTGAATCATTGTCAGCTCAAGATGCGTGTCAGGGTTGTCGAAAGGCTGACGGCCGATCTCCGCGACGACCACGATTCCGAACGCCAACGCCCCCAACGGCAGTGCAGGGCTCGACCAGACCGCGCCGCCTGCGGTACCGGCGATCATCCCGAGCAGGTTCGTCGTGCCCGTCAGCACGACAGCGACGCCTAACGCCAACAGCAACGTCGATTCCACAAACACGGAGATCGTCAGATCGCGACTCGCGCCCATCAGTGAGAATCCGTTCGCGACATCCCACGTGCTCGCGGCCGCGACGAAACGGGCGAGGGCTAACAAGCCGACCAAGACGATGACATCGTGGCCGACGCCGAGTTTGGGTCCGACCGCGCTCACCGGCACCAGCCCGACCGCGGCGACCAGGCAGGCGCCGATCACCGCCGGTGCGAACCGGTAGACCACGGTCGTGCCTGCTACATCAACGGTGCTCTTGTTCCACAAGCGGCGCAGCTCGCGGTACGGCTGTAGCGGTGACGGCCCGCGGCGTCCTTGCAGTCGCGCTTTCCAGTGCTGGATGAGGCCGGGCAAGAGCGGCGACAGCACGAGCCCACCGATGACCTGGACGGCGCCGCTGGCAGCAGTAGAAGCCGTCATCCGAGCCAGCCGATCCGGCCGGCGACGAGCACGACGAGCACCAGGCCGATGAGGTAGCCGACGTACATCGCGAGGCTTCCGCTCTGCAAGCGGCGCGCGTATGCGGCGCCGGCGAGCGACCACCGCGCAACCGGTCGATAGATGCGCTCGTCGATCAGGTTGGGCACCTCGCCCTCGTAGGCGACCTCTGTGACGACGCCGCCGCGCGTGTGCACGTCGATCTCCCGGCGCGGTCGCAGCACGACCTCGAGCACCAACCGCAACGGCTTGGTGAAGCCTGCGCTCGACCACTGGAGCTGTGGCACGACTGGCTGCCCGCACACCCACGTCGGCGCAGCAGGGGCGGTACGTCGCCCGCGCAGCAGAGTCAGCAGCCCGGTCGCCGCGACAAGCACCACCGCGATCCCGACCGTCGGCAAGGACCCGGTGCTCGGCACGTACAGACCGGCACGGACCGTTGCGTCGCCCGACCAAGGCGCGATCGCAACGAGCCGGCTCACCAACAGACCAGGCACGAGGCCCAACACGATGCACGCCCCGGCGAGCACAGTAACCGCTGCGCGCATCGGCGCCGCCACCTCGAGCGCATCGCGGACATGTGCGCGCCGCGGCGGCCCGAGCAGCACGAGGCCAACCACTTTGACGAAACAAAACACTGCGAGCGCTGCTGTCGCCCCGAGGGCAGCCAATGCGACTGCACCCGCCGCGCCATCGCCGACGTGACCCGACATCGCCACGTGTAGCAGCGCCTGCAATGTCAGCCACTCCGAGGCGAAACCGTTCAACGGCGGCAACCCAGCGATCGCCATCGCGCCAACGAAGAACGCTGCACCTGTCCACGGCATCCGCCGCAAGAGACCGCCAAGCTGGTTGAGTTCGAGAGAGCCGACCGATCGCTCAATCGAGCCCGCACACAAGAACAACAACGCCTTGAACACCGCATGGTTGACGGTATGCAGCAGTGCCGCAGCCAACGCAAGCGCAGCCCAGACATCCTCGCCGTGCGCACGAAGAACTAGGCAAGCGCCAAGACCCAACACGATGATGCCGATGTTCTCGATCGAGTGCAGCGCCAACAGCCGTTTCAGCTCGTGCTGGAACAGCGCATAAGTGACACCGCCGACGCACGACACTGCACCGACGGCGAGGACGAGGACGCCGAACCAGGTCGGCAGCACACCGAGCCAATCGACAAAGACGCGGATCATCGCGTAAACCGCCAGCTTGATCATGACCCCGCTCATCAGCGCTGAGACCGGCGCCGGCGCCATCGGGTGCGCCCGAGGCAACCACGCGTGCAACGGCACGACACCAGCCTTAGTACCCATGCCGACCAACGCCGCCAACGCGATACCGATCTGCAGAGCGGACCCGGGCCTGACGACGCCGACCGTTCCAAGCGCCCCCGCATGAGCAAGCAACAGCACCGCCACCCACGTCCCAACCCCACCGAGGTGAGTGATCGCGACGTAGATGAAGACGCTCCGACGCGACGCCGCATCGGCGTCGCGATAAAGCAGGATGATCACGGCCGGCAGCAAACTCATCAGTTCCCAACTGCCCAGAAACGTGATGGCATCGCGAGCACACAGCAGCCCCGCCATCGCCAACACGAACACCCCGGTCGACGCACCGACCACTCGCCCACGACGGGAGCCGTCGAGGTAGCGAGAGGAGTACGCCAATGCCGGTGCGGCAACCAGACCGAGGGTTGCTAAGAACACCCCGGAGAGACGATCCACACCCAATCGCGGAGTGAGCTGACTCGTGAACGCCGCGCCGACCGCGCGTCCGGTCGCGACAGTCGCCAGACCGGCGACAATCAAGACCGTGGCGCCGACGGCTTGCAAGGCCAGGCCGCGTCGCCACTGCTCACGCACGAGCGTGCCGACAACGCCGGCGGCAATGGCGCCACCGCCGAGCCAGTACAGCGCGACGCTCATGAGCGGCCGAGCTCGCCCAGAATCGACTGTTGCACGGCCAACTGATGCGTAATGATGTCGCGACCAGCCGCAAGGAGATCGAAAACTCGCTGGTCGTCGACACGGTAGAAGACCGTGGTTCCGACGCGACGCGACTGCACCAGGCCGATCCGCCGCAGCGCCGCAAGATGCCGCGAGGTGCTGCCGGAGTCAAGATCAAGATCCGCCTGCAAGAGCCCGACCGAGCGCTCGCCATCGCGCAGCAGCTCAAGAATCCGCACCCGCGCCGGATGGCCCAAGCCCCGAAAAAGCGTTGCCTTCACCTCATGCACAGAGCGGGCATTGTGCGGCACCCGGCTACGATACTGCTTATCTTCGAATATTTGCAGTATTGTAGCCAGCTCGCGCCCATTCGGCATCTTCTGGGCCGTGCCTAACTCAGTGGGGAATGGCGTCCAGCGCCGACTGGAGCGACCGCACGTAGCCGTCGCTCGTGTACGTGGCGCCCGACACCGCATTGATGTTCGCGCTTTGGGCCGCGAGCGTCTCGCTTTCCAGGATCGGCACGGCGTAGCTGTTGATCTCGGCGTCCCGCGAGCGACCTGACGGAAGTTGCACCGCGACCACGCCGGTCACCCGCCCGCCGGCGTAGGTGATCTTGATCTGAACCGGGCCGTAGCGCGTCTGCACGCTCGCGCCGAGGAAGCTGGCGGCTACGGCCTTCGGTGGCGGTGCCGCAGACCGGGTGGGTGTTTTCGTGGGCGCCGCCGCAGACGATGTGGACGGCGCGGTCGTCGGCGTCTGCGCGGCCGCTTGTGTCGCCGGGTCAGCTGACGGCGTCGATGCTGCCGCCGAACTGGGTGGCGCGCCTGACGCAACATCTGGTGACGTGGTTGGCGAATCGCCGACCGGCGGCTCGCTGGAGTTGAGCGGCGAAACGAATGGCGGACGAGCGGCCCGTGTCGGCGCCGACTTGAACCCGAGCAAGACAACAATGCCCGTGATAGTGCCGAGCGTCGCGAGAACGGCGCGCTTCATCACGGTGACTCGCGCATCACAGCTCAAACGACTCTCGGTGGATGCGTCGCGGCGAGACACCGCAACGCCGAAGCGAGCGAATCGTTGCGGCGGTCATCGCAGGTGGTCCGCACAGGTACACGTCGTGATGCCGCAGATTGGGTATCGCTTTCGTCAATCGACCGGCCGAAAGCGGGTCGCCCGATCCGCGCGGGCCGCTGAGCAGATAGAAGCGGTGCCCACGGTCGCGAGCGATTGCCTCCAGCTCACTGTTAAAGAGAACGCTTCCGGGTGAGCTCACGCGATACAGCAGAGTGATATCTCCGGGCGCACCGGGGAGCGTTTCGAACAGCGTGCGGATGGGCGTGATGCCAACGCCCGCCGCGATGAGCAGCACCTTCCGCCGCTTCCTGCGCGCTGCAGTAAACCCGCCGTACGGACCTTCGGCGAGAACCTTCGTACCTACGCGGACGCCGGCCAGGTCGCTGCTGTGGTCACCCAATGCCTTGACCGTGATGCGGAGAACGCGAGGCTGTGGTGCGGCCGACAAGGAGTACGGGTTGGCCGCCCACCAGTGGCCGCGGGTAAGAAACCGCCAGCGAAAGAACTGCCCTGGTTGGGCGTCGAGTTCGTCGAGGTGTTCGCCGGAGATGTAGACCGACACCACGCCAGGCGCTTCGGTTTCGAGAGCCACCACGCGCATGCGGTGCCGCAACGCACTTCGAATGGGGGTCAGCAGCCGATGCCAGATAAGCAGGCCGCCGATGATGAGATAGAACCCGCTCCAAGCCGCGCGCGCGAATGGATCGGCAATGAACTGGGCTCCGGTCGCCAGCTGATGACTGAACGAAAGGGCCACGGCTAGGTACGTGTACAGGTGCAGGTAGTACCAGGTCTCGTATCTCAACTTCCGCCGGGCCGCTCTCGCCGACACGACTCCGACGAAGACCAAAAGGCCGGCGGCCGCGGTAGCCATCGCCATGTCGGGATAACTGCTGACCAGGCTCACGGTCTGATGCACCGGATTGGTGTGTGCCGTGATCGCGTATCCCCACACGATGAGTAGCACGTGGCAGACGACGAGACTGACGATGTAGCGCCCCCCGATTGCATGCCAACGGGCAAGTCGATCAGAACCCACGCCGCGTTCGAACGCCGGAATCCGCGCCATGAAGAGAAGGACGATGCCGATCGTGTAGCCGGCGAGCAGGCCGGTGATGCGGCCAGCGTTGGTGAGCCAGTCACCCGTACCGTGCACATACGGGGTGCCGCGCCACCAGAGCAAGAGCACGGCGGCGCCGCCGAGTGCGACACCGAGAAGCACGAGGTTGGGTCGAGCGCTGACCGGTGTTGGGCCGCGACTTATCCGCGACCCGCTGCTGCGCTCTCGGACCGCAGCGGGCCCGCTCACCGCCGGCGCCGGCGGCCACCTCGTCTCAGGCACGGAAGACCCAGCCGCCGACGTGTCCAAGGCCCCACGCGCCGAGCAGCGCACCGGCGAGCACGCTGGTCGCGATCAGCCAGCGCCGGCCAGCGGCCAAGGGCACCGAACGAGCCTCCTGTGGTGCACCGTTTTTCCGTGGTACCCAATCGCGTGGCCCTAGTTGCATGGTCTCGATGATGTGCGCGACAACGTGGACCGTCATGGCGCCGAACCACAAGATGAAGCTGGCCTTGTGCAGGGTCAACATCCGTTGTTGCCAGGTTCGCGTGAAGAACAAGAGCGCTACCCCGCTGGCGAGCAGTAGCACGGTCGAGAGGACGACGACCGGGCCAAGCATGCGCAGCAACGTCGGTGGCGGCCCCTTTTGCCGGTAGGCCGGCGCCCGCGCGTAGTAGCGGGTGAACCGATACAACGTGCTGCCAACCTTGAGAGCGACCGGCGGAATCAAAGCAAAGCCGATATACACGTGCGGTCGCAGCAATGCGTGAATCGCGGGCAGCGTCAGGCCTTCGGCCGCGAGCAAAATTAACAAGAGCACCGCAACTGAGCTCGTAAGCCGCGCGTTGGCCTCGACGCCCTCTGCATCGGCAGCTAGGACAACGTGAGCCGAATGGACGGCATCGTCCCGTCGCAACTGCATGAGTACGACGCTAGAGCGGTCGCCTTACGGTTGAATGAAGATCGAATGTGCAGGTCACGCGGGCAGCGCTGCCAGTCTTCAGGCATCCGTAAGGTTCGGCGCGAGAGGATTCAGCTGTGCGGGTCTTGCTTGCTGAGGACGACGAAGCGCTTCGCAGCGTTGTCGCCCGCGGCTTGACCGAAAATGGCTACATCGTCGACGCGGTGCCAGATGGCGAGGCCGCGCTGGCCTACCTCGCGACCTACGAATACGAGGTCGTGGTGCTCGACTGGCGGATGCCGCGCATGAGTGGCTACGACGTTCTCGGGGCAATGAAGACTCGCAAGATCTCTGTCCCCGTGCTCATGCTGACGGCACGTGACCGATCGGCAGATCGCATCGCCGGCCTCGACCGCGGAGCAGACGACTACCTGGTCAAGCCGTTCGACTTCGGCGAGTTGCTCGCTCGGCTGCGTGCGTTGCAACGCCGGCCACTCGCCGTCCGCGACCCGGTGCTTCGTTGTGGCGACCTCACCTTTGACCCGGCGGCCCGCGAGGCGAGCGTTGACGGCCGGCGGCTCGCTGTCACGGCCACAGAGCTCGCGATTCTCGAGCTGCTGCTGCGCCGGACGCCGAACGTCGTGACGCGCCAGTCGATTGCGATGAACGTGTGGCCGGTTGAAGCCGATGGAATTGGCTCGAACACCATCGACGTCCACCTCGCGCGCTTGCGCGCCAAGCTGTCAGGCTCTCGTTCTCGGGTTGAAACCGTGCGAGGAGTCGGCTACCGACTCCTGCCGTCGTGAGGTCGCACCGGTGAAGTCAACCGTGCCGCTTCGGCCAGCTCTGCGCGTTGCGCTCGCCGCGACGATCGCTGTTGCGATCTGCTACTTCGCGATTGTGGCCGGCATTGTGCTGCTCGTTTCGAACAATCTCGTCCACGAAACAACGACCCGTGTCGCTGAGCAGCTGAGCACCGCCCAATCGCTCACCGTGAACCAGTTGTCGTCGAGAGACCCCGTCCGGCGTGACGCCGACGATCCGCCGGTGTACTTCTGGCAGGTCAGTCCAACCCACACCGTTGTAGCGTCAAGTGTTGGCGCTCCGCAGTTGCCGACGGATCTGGTCGCCCGCTCGCAGGGGTTTCCGCGCACGCAGTCGGTCGACGGGCGCAGCTTCCGGTTTGGAGCCCTCCAACGCGCTGACGGGACCGTGTTGATTGCGGCCGAAAGTCTTGCGCAACAGGCCCACGTGCGCAGCGTGCTCCTGACGTCGGCGCTCGCCGTGTCTCCCTTGCTTCTGGTGACTGTGTTCGGGTGCGCCTTCCTTATTGGCCGCTCCGCGTCGAAGCCGGTCGAACAGGCGCGCGTGCGGCAACTCGAGTTTGCCGCTGATGCGTCGCACGAACTTCGCACGCCGCTGACCGTCATTGAAGCTGAGGTCGGGCTCGCGCTGACGACGCACCGCACGGCGAACGGCTACCGAGATGCACTCCAACGCGTGTCCGGTGAAACTCAGCGGTTGCGTCGCCTCGTCGAAGACATGCTCTGGCTCGCCCGCTTCGACTCAGAACCGCCGGCGCCCCGAGCCGAAATCGTTGACGTGACGACACTCGCGCGGCAATGTGCCGATCGGTTTGCGCCCGTCGTGCAATCTCGGGATATCGAGTTGACTGTCAACCTGGTAGGGCCAGATTTCGCCCACGTCGCGGCAGCGCCTGAGTGGATCGATCGGCTCATCGGCGTTCTGCTCGACAACGCGACGCGTTACGCAAAGTCGCCCGGCCGGATCGCTGTCACCGTTGCCTGTACCGCGAGCAACGTGACGATAACCGTCGC
>OLLJ01000186.1_pt1 | contig 17210 bp, 17 predicted proteins | sample 1604521 | NCBI WGS metagenome assembly OLLJ01 (sample SAMEA104055714, study PRJEB20765) | soil metagenome | isolation source: soil
GGGGGAGCCGGTTGCCGCGGCGGGTGCGGCGCGCGGTCCGTGGCCGAGCTGGTTTGCCGCTCCGCAGGTCTTGCATGGGCACGGCGTGCGCGCGGTCGCGGCCGTCGGCCTCGCGGCGTCCGTCGTGGTGGGGCTAGGCACTGCGATGGCGGGTGCCGGAACGGTGGCCGCTGGTGCGGGGCCTTACCAACCGCCGGCGTCGGCGACCGTGGCGGCCAACGTTGCGAGTACCCGCACCGGCATGGCCGTTGAGGTCGTGGCGCGCTACCCAACCAGCCGAACTGCGGTCTCCGCGGTGTATCGCCGCCCGTAGAGACGTGCGTCCGATCGCCGTTCTCGAACGTCAGGCGGGCTGCAGGCCGAGTGGTCGACCCACGAGGCCGCGTTCGCGAATCGCCAGCGCGTGCGCGATGCGGGTGAGTTCGATCGACGCCGGCGCCTGCGGATTGCTGAAGACATAGGGCGTGCCGGCGTCGCCGGACGCCACCAAACCGGGGTCGAGCGGCACCTGCCCGAGCAACGGAATGTCGGTGCCGAACGCGCGCGAGAGTGCATCAACGACGCGCTGCCCACCACCCGAACCGAACACGTCGACCCGCTCGCCGCAATGCGGGCACGGCAGCCAGGCCATGTTTTCGATGACGCCGGCGACGCGTTGGCGGGTCTGCAACGCGATCGTGCCGGCGCGTTCGGCCACCTCGGCGGCCGCGAGTTGCGGCGTGGTCACCACGAGCAGCTCCGCACCGGGTACAAACTGCGCCAGCGAGATTGCGATGTCACCGGTGCCGGGTGGCAAGTCGACCAGCAAGACGTCGAGGTCGCCCCAATAGACGTCGGTCAGAAATTGATTCAGCGCGCGATGCAACATCGTGCCGCGCCAGGCGACCGGTGTGTTGCCCTCAACGAACATGCCAATCGAAATGACGCGGACGCCGTGGGCTGTCGGCGGCATGATCATGCCGGCCACTTGCGTCGGCTTGGCCTGCACACCCAGCATGCGCGGCACGGAATGGCCGTACACGTCGGCGTCGAGCAAGCCCACCGAAAGGCCGCGAGCAGCCAGCGCGGCCGCCAAGTTCACCGTGACCGACGACTTGCCTACGCCACCTTTGCCGGACGCAATAGCGAGCACCCGCGTCAACGAATTCGGATCGTTGAACGGGATCTCTTTTTCCGGCTTGCCGGGGCCGCGCAGCTGCACCTGCAGCGCTTTGCGTTGCTCGTCGGTCATGAATCCGAGGTTGACGTCGACCGCAGTGACACCACCGACCGTCATGACCGCAGCCGTCACGTCGGCCTTGATTTTCTCCTTCAGCGGGCAGCCCGGAACCGTGAGCAAGATACCGACGCCGACCCGGCCGTTCTCGCCGATCGCAATCGACTCGACCATGCCAAGCTCAGTGATCGGACGCCGGATGTCGGGATCGATCACGGTGGCCAAGGCCGCGCGTACGAGCTCTTCGGTCGCCGACGCATCGGCGGAGGTACGACGGATCGGCACGACATCGATGGTACGCGGCCTTACGATGCCTGACGTGATCAGTTCACCTGAGCGATCGACAGTTGAGCGCCCCACCGCGGACGAAGTCGCGGTCTGGCGGGCGTTCTTGCGCGCCCACGCCCAGCTCCTGCGCACCATGGAAGGCGACCTCGGGGCCGCCGGCGAAATACCGCTGGTGACCTACGACGTCTTGGTGCAGTTGAGTGAGGCACCTGACCATCGGCTGCGCATGACCGAACTCGCCGATCGGGTGTTGCTCTCACGCAGTGGGTTGACCCGGCTTGTCGACCGGCTCGAGCGGGACGGGCTGGTCGAGCGGGTGCCGTGCCCTGACGATGCGCGCGGAACCCATGCCGCGATTACCGAGCTCGGCATGGACCGGCTGCGCTCCGCATCGCACGTGCATCTTCGCGGCGTCGCCGAACAGTTCATCGGCCGATTCGACCGTCGCGAGTTGGCTCGGCTCGGTCAGCTACTCGGTCGGCTCACCAGCGAGTAGATCTGGATTTGCCGACCGGCTTTACTCAGCGGCCCTACTCAGCGGCCTTGCGAGCCTTGGCACGGCGCTCGGGCTTCGGGGCTGCTTCGTTCGGGGCTGCTGCCTTCGTGGCCGTTGCCTTCGCAGCTGACGCGCCGGCCGCGATCCGATCGGCCTCGTCGGCCGCCCGCCACGATGCGACGTGCGGGCTGCGGTTGGTCAGCTCGGTGAGCTGGCGCAACATCTGCGCCGGAGTTGCATCGAGTGGCAGCACGTCGTCGACACCGTTGCGTCGAGCCTCTGCTGGCGCCGCGGTCTCGATGTCGATTTCACCCATGAGCATGAGCGGTACTGCGGCCGTTCGGCTCCCGGTGCGCAGAGTGCGCAACAGTTCGAGGCCACCGATGCCGGGCAACGTGTCCTGCACGATGACACCGTCGTACTCGGTTTCCCAAACCGAGGTCAGTGCATCGTCGCCATTGCTGGCCGTATCGACATCGATCGCGACGCCGGCAGCGGAGCGAATCAACGCATGTGTCTCGTCGTCGCCGACGACGAGCACGCGGGGCAATCGGCCGGAGTGCCGTTTGGTGCGCTCGGCCGCAGCGGCCGGAGTGCGGCACCACGGGCAGATCTTCCAGCCAGGCTCGAGCGATCGAGCGCATTCGCCGCAGTGGCCGCGGTCGACGACGGTCGCGCACCAGGGGCAGGCCAACATGTCATTGTCGACCGCGCGGTCGCACGACTCACACCGCGAACCGTCCGGTGCATCAACTTGGGCAACCCGAAGCACTTCTTCGAACGTGGTTTCACCGCGGCGCGCACGCATGAGTCCGATTGTGCGCATCGTTGTCATGCCGGCCGCGCGAGCGGCTGCGGCCAGGGCGGCCTCGGTCGGCGTGTGTGACAGGACGGCGCGCACACTTGCGGTCACCGGCAGCACCTCGAAGATGCCGGTACGGCCGCGATATCCGCTGCCACCACACTCCGGGCAACCCGCGCCGCGCATCGGCGTCGCATCGGCAAGGTCGGCTTCGGTGAGGCCGAGTAGGGCGAGTACGCGCGTGCTCGGCATGTACGGCTCGGCGCAATCAGCGCACGGCCGACGAACCAGTCGCTGCGCCACCACCAGGCTCAACGAGGAGGCGATGAGGAACGGCTCGATGCCCATATCGACGAGTCGCGTCAACGCCGAGACCGCATCGTTGGTGTGCAGCGTGGTGAGCACGAGGTGCCCGGTCATCGATGCTTGCAAGGCGAGTTCGGCGGTCTCGCTGTCGCGGACCTCACCCACGAGCACGACGTCCGGGTCCTGACGCAGGATCGAGCGCAAGCCGTTGCTAAACGTCAGCCCGGCACGTTCGTTCGTCTGCACCTGCGTGATACCAGGCAGCTGGATCTCGACGGGATCTTCAATCGTGACGACGTTCTTATCGGGCGTGGTCACATGTGAGAGCACGGAGTACAACGTGTGCGTCTTGCCGGATCCGGTCGGACCGGTGATCAGCACGAGCCCCTGCGGTGCCAACGTTCCGGTGAGCAGTGCGTCGAGTTGCGACTCATCGAGGCCGAGTTGGGCGACCGACGGAATGGTATCGCCGCTGGCCAACAGCCGCATGACGACTTTCTCGCCGTGCACCGACGGAAGGGTGCTGACGCGCGCGTCGACCACGATGCCGTCAACGGTCAGTCGGGTGCGGCCGTCCTGCGGCAATCGCCGCTCGGCGATGTCGAGACCTGACACGATTTTGAGGCGGCTGACGAGGGCCGCCGCCGACTGCCGCGGCACCCGCATAATGTCGCGAAGCAATCCGTCGATGCGGTAGCGCACGCGTAGGCCGTCGATTTGCGGCTCGACGTGGATGTCGCTGGCTCGGGCCCGTACGGCTTCCGACACGATGCTGGCGGCAAGGCGGACAGTCGGCGCCTGATCGGCCGCGGCTTCGAGATCGTGATCGTCAGCGACAGCGACGTCTGCGTCGTCGGCGATCGCCGACAACTCGGCGTCCTGCTCGAATTTTGTCCACGCACGGTGGAGTTGCTCGGCGATTTGGGTGTGTGTCGCGACGCACACCACGACTGACGTCGCGCCCGTGTACAGCTTCGCGTCGTCGAGGGCGACGACGTTCGTGGGGTCGGCGGTGGCGACCTGTACGACTTGACCGGTACGGCCAATGACCAGCATGCCGTGACGCTCGGCGACCTGGCGGGGCAGCATGCGGGCGGTGACGAGGTCGAGGCTGTGCTGCGAAAGATCGAGCAGCTCAAGATGCAGCAGGTCGGCGAGTGCCCGGGCCAGTTGGCTCTCGGTCAGATAGCCCTCATCGACGACCACTTGGCCCAGTCGGCGACGGGGGCCACCGTCGATCCGGCGCTGCGCGGCAAGCGCGTCATGCAACTGGTCCTCGCTGAGCAAGCCATGCGAGAGCAGGAGCTCACCGATGCGGCGGCGGCGCTCAGGCTGAGCGTTCTCGTCGTGGCCGAACTGCATGCGGTCGAGCTGAACAGGGATCGACACCCGGACTCCTTACGTCCCCTCCATCATCGAACGCAGGGGAGGCGAGGTCAGCCGCCAGCTGACAGGGCGCGATCGTCCGAATGGTGCGGCGGTTGAGGTAGGCGGTCTGGGCTAACAGCGGACGCCGGCTAGGCCAACCGGCCGAACTGCTAGCTCGACGACACCGCTTGCAGACTGCGCATGCCGAGGTCGGGGCGCCACTCGTCGCGGTAGCCCGGGCGGTTTGAATACGTCATCGCCATCTCGCGGATCACGCCACGCGCTTCGTCGGCCGAGCGGGTGGTCGTCCACCACGCCTTGGCGAGGTTGTTGAGACGAGCGAGCATGCGGCGCTTCGAGTCGCAGTCGGCCAAGACTCGCTCGGGGTTGAAGCGCTCGATGAACATCTTCGCCTCGGCGCCACGGAAGCCGGTTTCTTGGCGATCGGCCCCCCACGAGTCGGCGCAGATGGTGCCGTTCGTGCGCACCAGAGCGTCGCGCTGACTCGGGTTGTCGACGACGCGCCAGCGCCATGCTTCGCTGCCGGCGGTGCGCGCCTTCATCTCATCCTCGGCGATTTGCAGCAGCAGCCATTCCGTGAGGGTGTCGATCGTGGTGCGAGACGGTATCGACATGGTGTTGCGGTCCTCCCGGCGCGCGCTGTGCTCGATTGCGCTGTAGCGGTAGCCCGATTGCGCTACACACACATCATCGAAGCGACCGGTGCCAGTCTTGACCGGCAAGCGTGTGAACAGTTCGCTTTAACCCGTTTGGCTCAACACCGTCCGCCCGGACGGCGGGCACCGTGGGCCGAACGTTCATAGCGGCAGCAGTTCAGCAGCAGAGTCAGAGCAGCGTTAGAGCAACGTTAGAGCAACGACGCGTACAGGTCGCGCGTGCGCTCGGCAATCGCCGTCCAGCTGAAGTGTTCGACCGCACGCCGGCGACCAGCCGCACCCATCTCGGCGGCCCGACCGGGATCACGGACGAGCGCGTTGACGGCGTCAGCGAAGGCGCCAGCGAACGCCGCGGGGTCGCGCGGGGCGCCGTAGGGGTCGGCGGGGTCGGGGTCGATCGGTACGAGCACGCCGGTCTCTCCGTCGGCGACCACTTCGGGGATGCCGCCGGTACGGGTGGCGACGACGGCGGTCTCGCACGCCATCGCCTCGAGGTTGACGATGCCCATCGGCTCGTAGATCGACGGGCACACGAAGACCGTCGCGGCCGAGAACAGCTGGATCAGGTCGGGCTTGGGCACCATGCGGCGAATCCAGAAGACCCCGTCGCGCTGTTCTTGCAGCTGCGCGATGCCGCGCTCGACCTCCGCCGCGATGTCGGGAGTGTCGGCTGCGCTCGCGAGCACGATCAGCTGGGCGTCGGCGTCCAGAGCAGGCGCGGCGCGTAGCAGGTACGGCAGCCCTTTCTGGCGGGTTATACGGCCGACGAAGATGACGATCGGTCGGACGAGGTCGATGCCGTGCTCGGTGAGCACCGACCGGTCGGCGGTGGGGCAGTACTCGAAGGTGTCGATGCCGTTGTGAATCACATGTAACCGCGAGGTATCGACCTTCGGGTAACAACGCGTGACGTCGTCGGCCATGCCGGCCGAGACGGCGACCACTGCGTCGGCGGCCTCGATGGAGGTGCGCTCGCAGAACGACGACAGGGCGTAGCCGCCGCCGAGCTGCTCGGCTTTCCACGGCCGCAACGGCTCGAGTGAGTGCGTGGTCATGACATGCGGCACACCGTGCAGGAGCTTCGACACGTGTCCGGCGAAGTTCGCGTACCAGGTGTGCGAATGCACAAGGTCGGCGTCGCCGGTCGCCGCGGCCATTGAGAGGTCGGTCGACATGGTGAGAAGTGCGGCATTTGCGCCGATCTCAAGCATCGTCGGGTTCGGCAGATGCGCAATGACGCCGGGCTCGTCGCGCGGGTTGCCGAAGCAATGCACGTCGACGTCGATCAGTCGGCGAAGTTCGCGCGCCAGGTACTCGACGTGAACACCGGCGCCGCCATACACATCGGGCGGGTATTCGCGGGTGAGGAGTGCGACGCGCATGACGGAAACCCTAGCCGGAGGCGATCACGATGATCAGAGGTATCTCCTGCGGTGCGGAACAGGTAGGTTCCGGACATGGCGAACGGGCGCAAGGTTCTCGGCATCGTGCTGGCAGGCGGCCAGGGCACGCGACTGTTGCCCCTCACTGCGGACCGAGCCAAGCCGGCCGTCCCGTTCGGCGGCATCTACCGCCTCATCGACTTCGTCCTGTCGAACTTGGTCAATGGTGGCTTTCTGAAAATCGTCGTGCTGACCCAATACAAGAACCACAGCCTCGACCGGCACATCACGACGACGTGGCGCATGTCGACGCTGCTCGGTAACTACGTGACGCCGGTGCCGGCACAGCAGCGCGTTGGCCCGCGCTGGTTTGCCGGCTCGGCCGATGCCATCTACCAAAGCCTCAACCTGGTGCACGACGAACGGCCCGACTACATCCTGGTGTTCGGCGCCGATCACATCTACCGCATGGATCCACGCCAGATGCTCGATCTGCACATCGAGTCGGGCGCGAGTGCAACGGTCGCCGGCATCAGAGTGCCGCGCAAAGAGGCGCCCGCTTTCGGCGTGATTCAGACGGCACAAAAAGGCCCAGATGCCGGACGACGGATCGAAGCGTTCTTGGAGAAGCCGCAGGACATCGAGGGCATCGGGCTACCCGATTCACCGGACGAAGTGTTCGCGTCGATGGGTAACTACTGCTTCACCACCGACGCCCTGCTAGACGCGGTGAATCGCGATGCCGCCGACGAACGCTCTCTGCACGACATGGGCGGCAACATCATTCCTGCGTTTGTCGACCGCGGCGAAGCCCAGGTCTACGACTTCAACAACAACATCGTGCCGGGCGCCACCGAGCGTGACAGCGGATACTGGCGTGACGTCGGAAGTCTCGACGCCTACTACGACGCGCATATGGATCTCATCTCGGTGCACCCGATTTTCAATCTCTACAACGAGAATTGGCCCATCTATACCCAGCATCGCCCGTTGCCGCCGGCCAAGATCGTGCACGACCGCACCCGCGTCGTCGACTCGATGCTGTCGAACGGCGTGATCGTCGCCGACTCCACCGTGGCGCGATCGGTATTGTCGCCCAACGTGCACATCGAGAGCCGGGCGAACATCGCCGGCAGCGTGTTGCTTGAGAACGTGCGAGTGGGTCACGGCGCGGTTGTTCACAACGCGATCGTCGACAAGAACGTGGTGATTCCGGCTGGCGCCAAGATCGGGGTCGACCCCGATCGCGACCGCGAGCGCTTCACGGTGTCTGACCACGGCATCGTCGTCATCGGCAAGAACGCAACCGTCGAGCCCTAGTTCCACGGCCGACCGTTACACCCCGTCGTCCTCATCGGGCTTGGTCGTGCGCTCGTCGAGGTCTTCGAGCATCCGTTGCAATTCGCCCCTGATGAAGTCGCGGGTCGCGACGTCACCCAACGCGATGCGCAGCGACGCGACTTCGCGGGCGAGGTACTCGGTATCGGCGATGTTGCGTTCGTTGCGCGACCGATCGTCTTCGAACTGCACCCGGTCGCGATCGGCCTGCCGGTTCTGGGCCAGCAGAATCAGTGGCGCCGCGTACGACGCTTGTAGCGACAGGATCAGCGTCAGCAGGGTGAACTTGTTCGCGTAGGTGTCGAAACGCAGGTGGTGCGGCGTGACCACGTTCCACACCAACCACGCGAAGATGATCAGTGTCATGGCGATGATGAACTTCGCGGTGCCCATGAAACGGGCGAAGCGTTCGGAGAGTTTGCCGAAGGCCTCGGGGTCGTAGTCGGGGCGCAGGCTTACCCGTCGATCTGCCTTCGGCTGATCGAGCCGGGCGCGTTGCCACTCACGTCGCACCATCGGCCGCACCTTCGTTCGCACTGTCGATCGCAGCGTCGTTCGCGACGTCGGCCGCGCCTTCTTGGGCGTCGGTGTCGCGCCATCCATCGGGCAGCAGGTGGTCGAGCACGTCATCAACGGTGACCGCGCCCAGCAACCGATCTTGGTCGTCGACGACCGGCGCCGCAACCAAGTTGTAGGTGGCCAGGTGGCTGGTGATCGCGGGCAGGGAAACATCAGGCCGCAGCGGCGCGATGTCGGTGTCGATGATGGCGCTGACCAACGTCGCGGGCGGTTCGCGCAGCAGCCTTTGCAGGTGCGCCACCCCGAGGTAGCGGCCGGTGGGGGTATCGGTCGGCGGTCGCACGACGTAGACCTGGCTCGCCGTCGCCGGCGACAGGTCGGGGTTACGCACATGCGCGAGCGCCTCCGCGACCGTGGCGGTCGGGTCGAGAATCACCGGCTCGGTGGTCATGAGTCCGCCCGCGGTGTTCCACGAGTAGTCGAGCAGCCGCCGAATCGGATCGGCTTCCTCGGGCAGCATGAGCCCGAGCAGGCGTTCCTTCTCGGCCTCGGGCAGTTCGGCCAGCAAGTCGGCCGCGTCGTCGGGGCCCATCATTTCCAGGACGTCGGCGGCCCGCTCGCCTTCAAGAGTGCCGAGGATCTCGACCTGCTCATCCTCGGAGAGCTCTTCAAGGACGTCGGCCAGCCGCTCGTCGTCGAGGGCGGCGGCGACTTCGGCCCGGCGCTTGACCGACAGATCGTGCATGACGCTGGCGAGGTCGGCCGGGCGCAGTTGGTCGAAAGCGGCCAGCAGATTGGCTGCGCCCTGAGCGTGTTCGAGCAGTGAGAGCCCGTCAACGGCGTCCCAATCGACCACGCGGATCGCGCCGCGACGCCGCACCCGCCGACCATCGGCGCGCACGGCGACTTTGGTGAGCAGCCAGTCACGGGTGCGGGTGTGCTCCATCGCGACGTCGGTCACGGTGACTTTCTCGCCGGTTTCGGTCAGCGTGGCCTTGCGATCGAGTAAATCGCCGAGCACGAGGGTCTCGGCATCGCGTTTGGCGAACCGGCGCAGGCTCACCGTGCCGGTCGTCATCACGGCACCCGCTTCGATGCCGGTCACGCGGGTAATCGGCAGGAAAATCGCCCGTCGCGGCGGTACCTCGACCATCAGACCGAGCACCCGCGGCTGCTGGTTGCCGGTTCGGAGCACGACGATCACATCGCGCACCCGCCCGACTTGATCGCCGTTGGGGTCGAACACGACGACGCCGGCGAGGCGCGCGACGAAAACCCGCGTCGCTGGCCCGCTCATGAGCGGAGATTATCGCCGCGACGCCCGGCGAGCCCTGCCCTGCGCTCAGACGCGCGGGCTGGACTCGCCGGCAGGCCCCAGCTGGCCTTGGCTGAGCCAGGCTGAGGTCGCGCCCTCGAAGCCGATTGAAGAGCCGGACGGCGGGAAGTATGCGGCTATGAGAACGCCTGTCGGTCAGCGTCGCGAACGCGTGCGCCGGCACCGCGATCACGAACACGATCTTGCGCACGAGTCAGGGACTTATGACGCCGCGATGCGCGACGTCATGGTGGCCCGCGACGGTCTCGACACGGCTCATCGGCATCGCGAGCGCCCGGAAGTCTTGCGGGCGTTTCACCGGCGCATCGACGACAGCCTGCAGCGCGCGTGCTCGTCGGCGGCGGTGGTCTACGGGTCGCTATTCGACGACGCGGGCGGGATGCGCCACGCCGAAGTCAATGAGCACGTCATGGTCTGGAAGCGTCGGCTGAACACAGCGTTGACGTTGCGGTCGCAGCACCAGCTCGGTCAGGTCGACGACGAAGCCGAAGTGCCGCTGGCGAGCTGGCAGACGCCGTCGCGGGCGGCCTACGGGCCGCATCAAGCTGGTCTTGATTTCGACTAGCTGGTGATGTCAGCTGAGGGACACAGGTGTGTCGCGGTCAGCACACGCCCCACGACCGCAGCGCTTCGAGCAAACCAGCGCTGAGTCGGTAGCCAGCCAGCTCGGGCAGGGCTGCCCAGGCGATATCCGCGGCATCGTCGCCGGGTACCTCGGTGCCGCCGATGACGGTCACCAGGAAATCGCGGATGCGGTAGACGGTGCCGTCAGGGCCGCGGCGCATTACCTCGCCGACGAACGCTCCCGCCTCGACGACGAGGCCGGTTTCTTCGGCGAGTTCGCGCACGAGCGCATGCTCGGCGGTTTCGGAAGGTTCGACCCGACCGCCGGGAAGCGACCAGCGGCCGCGCGAGGGAGCGTGCCCGCGGCGGACGAGCAGCAGGTGATCGTCGCGGATCGCGATGCCGCCGACGGCCTGCACCTCTGTTCGGCGCGACGAGGGTGTTGGGCGCGGCGAGTATGTCCGGCGCGGCGAGGACGACATCTGTGCAGCGTACGGATCGCCGGGCGCGGCATGGGCGGCACGGGCCGACTGAGCCGTTCGGGGCACATCGACCCAGGGTCCCTTGACGGGCCGGTCAGGGAAGGAGACCGTCGGGACTGTGCGAGATGAGCCGACCTGCCCGCGTTGCGGCGGTTCGCTGCACGCTCCGGGCCTGTGGACAAGCGCGTGGCAGTGCGACGCGCATGGGCCAGTGGCGCCGTTGCAGCCGCTCGCAAAGCCCGGCCCCGAGTGTCTGGAGCACGTGCGCTCGCACGCCGGCGTGCCGCTGTGGCTACCCCAGCCGATGCCCACTGGCTGGCTCGTCACCGGCTACGCGCACGCGGGCGATGACCGCGCCGGCACGGTCGCGACGGTCGTGGCCTGCTCTGGCCCGGCGCCACTCGGGGGGGCCGCCGATCTGCTCCTGGTCGCCGAATCGCCCGGTGTCGGGCTTGGCGCGCGACTTGCCGGGCTGCCTGGCCCCGACGCTGGCGCCGGCTTCGACAGCGGGCCGGCGCACGCCCGACTCGATGCGGCCGGGCACCCGACGCCGTTGTGGAACGTCGAAACCCACGCCGACAACGCGGTCTACGTAGGCGAAGCGAAAGCGGCCTGGATGTGGGTGATTTTGTGGCCCGCGGAGGCTGGCGTGCTGTTGGTCGAAAACCTTGGGCTAGAAGATGCGGTTGACCGCGAAGGCGGCATCGACGTCGCGTACGGGGCATTGATGCCGCGGCTAGCCGCGATGGTGGGGTCCGATCGGCCGTGAGACCGCACGGCTAGCGGGCGATAGCCTGGCCGCGACCGGCCGTGATCATCGTGCCTAGTCGATGTGAGCCCAGTCGATGTGAGCCCCATCGATTTAAGGACAAGCGAACCCGCATGCGGATCGACCTCCACGTGCACAGCAATGCTTCCGATGGCACTGATTCGCCCGAGGCGCTTGTCCGCCACGCGTTCGAACTCGGCCTGGACGGCGTGGGGCTGACCGATCACGACACCGTCGCCGGTCATGCGGCTGCGGTCAGTACGGTCAACGCGCTCGCGTCGGCCGGTTCGGGCGGGGATGCGCGACCGTTCGTTGTGGTGCCCGGTGCGGAAATTTCCTGCACGCTCGGCGGCACCAGCCTGCATCTGCTGGCATACCTGTTCGATGTCACCGACGCCGCCCTAGTCGCCGAGTTCGAACTCCTGCGTACCGATCGAGTACGGCGCGCGCACGCCATGGTCGACAAGCTCGTCGATCTCGGCGCGCCCATCAGCTGGCCGCAGGTCGCCGCGATAGCCGGCGACGGCGTTGTCGGCCGGCCCCACGTCGCTCGAGCTCTTGTTGCGGCCGGCGTGATCGACGAGGTCTCCGCGGCGTTTACGCCGGAGTGGATCGCCGACGGAGGCCGCGCGTACGTCGACAAATACGCGTTGGCCCCCGCGCGCGCGATCGCGATGGTGCGGTCGGCGGGCGGCGTCAGCGTCTTCGCACACCCGGGCGCGTCGGCGCGCGGAGACATCGTGGGGACGGCCGAGATCGAGGCGTTGGCAGAGGGTGGCCTCGATGGCATCGAGGTAGACCATCCCGATCATGACGAGCCGACGCGGCAGCGGCTTCGCGAGATCGCCGACGACCTCGGCTTGCTCGTGACTGGCTCGAGCGACTATCACGGGTCGATGAAGTCGACCCAGCTCGGCGCCAACACCACCGCGCCGCAGATGCTCGACGCGTTGATCGAGCGGGCCACCGGTGGGCGGGTGATCAGCGTATGAGCTCCTGGTTCGACGCCCAGCTGTTCGGCCAGGTCTTCGTCACCTTGCTCGTCATCATGGATCCGCCGGGGTCGGTGCCTATCTTCTTGTCGCTGACCGGTTCGTACAGTCGAAAAGTCCGCAATCGAAGCGCCGATCTCGCCGTGCTGACGGCGTTGTCGGTGATCGTGGTCTTCGCACTGTTTGGCCAGCAGGTATTGCTGTACCTGCACGTGACCCTGCCCGCCATGCAGGTTGCGGGTGGCCTCCTCCTGCTAGTGGTCGCACTCGGTCTCCTGATGGATTGGGCCAGCAGCCAGCCGGCACTCAAAGACGACGTGAACGTGTCAATGGTTCCGCTTGGCACGCCGCTCCTCGCCGGCCCGGGCGCGATCGCCGCGACCATCGTTTTTGCCCGTGCGGTGCACCACAGCCGTGAGGCACTCGCGCTCGGTGCGGGCATCGTCGCCGTCCACGTCGTGTTGTGGTTGACGCTTCGCTTCTCGACCGGGCTGCTGCGAGTGCTTGGGCGCAGCGGCGTCTCGATCGTCACCCGTATTGCGGGGTTGCTGCTGTCGGCAATCGCCGTGCAGCTGGTGGCCGACGGCATCACCAAGTTCGTTGCCGCGAACTAAGCCGATCGTCGCCGCCGACCCACGGGCCGCGGCGGGCAATCGCCGGGTACTGCGCGAATCGTTCGCCGTCGACACCGCGACCGCGACCCTGGTGCGCGAACAGTCGGGCCGCCGCGCGTACACGTTGCTGCTCGATGGGGTTGAAAGCTCGTACGTCGATCTCGATGATCCGCGGTTGCTCGCGTTCGAGTATGTGCGCTGGCTAGGCGACGTGCTCGATTGCCTTGCCCCCACCGCCCGGCCGCTCGACACATTGCATCTCGGTGGCGGCGCGGCATCGCTCGCGCGATACGTCATGGCGACGCGCCCGGCATCGGCGCAAGTTGTGGTGGAGGTCGACGGAGCCCTCGTCGATCTCGTGCGCACGAAATTGCCCTGGCGGGCAACGAAAAAGCTTCGGTTCAGGGTCGGCGATGCACGAGCAGTGCTCGACAAGACCAGGCCGACTGCATTCGACGTCGTCGTGCGCGACGCCTTCCTGAACGGCATGCCGCCGTCGTCGTTGCGCACGCTCGAATGTGCACAGCGTGTGCGCGAGGTGTTGCGACCTGACGGCGTATACCTGGTGAACGTCGCCGACCGTTCGCCCTTCGCCGCCACCGGGGTGGAGTTGGCTGCGCTCCTCGAAGTGTTCAGTGACGTCGCGGTGATTTCTGAGCCGGCCGTATTGCGCGGGCGACGGCACGGCAATCTGGTGATTGCTGCCAGCGATGCAATCTTGCCGATCGAAGCGATCAGCCGACGGGTCGCCGACGGTGGGGTGCAGGGCAGAGTTCGGGATCGACAGGAGGCGACCGCGATGAGTCGGGGACATCGCGCACTTCGCGATGCAGAGGGCGGCTCGGCCGGCTAGCCGGCGGGTGGGCTCAGTACGTGTAGCGCTCGACCAAGACCTTCAGGCCGTCGGCGAGCTGACGCAGCTCATCGGTTGTGGTGCGTGCCGCGGCGACGCCGGTCAGGGTCGCCGTCGATGCGTTCGCGACACCGGCGATCGAGGCCACGATCTGGGCGCTGCCAGTGGCCGCCTCGCTGAAGCCCCGACCCATGTCGCTCGTGGTCACGGACTGCTCTTCAACCGCCGAGGCGATGGTGATCTGGTAGTCGCTGATCTGGCTGATGACGTCGCGAATCGCTTCGATCGCGGTGATCGCGTCGCGTGAATCGGCGCGCACCGACTCGATGCGTTGCGAGATGTCTTCGGTCGCACGCGCGGTCTCCTGCGCGAGGTCTTTGACCTCGTCGGCGACGACAGCGAAGCCTTTGCCGGCTTCGCCAGCGCGGGCGGCTTCGATCGTGGCGTTTAGGGCGAGCAGGTTGGTCTGTTGGGCGATCTCGGTGATGAGCTTCACCACGCTGCCGATGTCGAGTGACGATTCGCCGAGGCGGGCGATTGCAGCATTCGTCGTGTCGGCCATCGCCACGGCGTCGATCGCGACCCCGGCGGCCCGATGCGCGTTGTGGGCGATCTCGCGAATCGACGAGCCCATTTCCTCGGTGGCACCGGCGACGCTGGCGACGTTGCCGCTGACTTGCTCGGCCGCACTTGCGACCGACTCGGCGCGACGGCTGGCTTCGTGCGCAGACGACGCAATCTGCTCTGAGGTCACTGACAGGTTCGCGGCTGACGTCGCGAGACCGGCGGCGGTCGATGCGACCTTGCCGACCAGTGCCTGCATTGACGCCACGAACCGATCGAACTCGCGCGCGAGTACACCAATCTCGTCGTTGTGGTCGAAGCCCAATCGCCGGGTGAGATCGCCCTTACCGGCGGCGATATCGGTCATGCGGAGACGCAGGGTTTCGAGTGGCCGGATGACATCGCGCACCAGGAACAGGCCGATCACGGATCCCACGACGACCAGGCAGACGAGAAGGCAAATGATGGCGGCGGCAACATCAGCGCGCGCGGTTGACACCGCGGCGTCGGTCGCCGCAGCCGCGTGGGCGCCGGTCAGGTGATGCAGCGAAGCCTCGGCTCGCTGGAGCGCGACGAGACCAACCGTCCCGACCACGACAAAACCGCCAACTGCAGTTGCAGCTGCCTTGTGGGCCAGCTTCATCCGAGCCTCCTTGTCGCGCGGACAGCACACATGCGCCGCTTCCCTCCTCCCTTCGGCACGACATGGCCCCAAGCTGAGCGGGTATGTCACACCAGCGGGTCATCATGGGCCTATGACGGCGACGCGTCCCGAAGACACCCGGCGCCTGTTCGCCTGCACGCCGTCGCGGCTCACCTCGTGGGTCGACTGTCCGCGCCGGTATCGCATGACCTATCTCGATTGGCCGCAACCCAAGGCCGGCCCGCCCTGGGCCCACAACAGCCTTGGGGCGAGCATGCACAACGCGCTCGCCGGGTGGTGGCGGTTGCCGCGGCCCGAGCGCACCGTTGCGGCCGCGGGCACGCTGCTGGACGACGCGTGGTTGGCCGACGGATTTCGCGACGAGGCCCAGGCCAGCAGCTGGCGCGCGCACGCCCGCACGCTCGTGCGCCGCTACGTCTCGGGGCTTGATGCGGATCGGGAGCCGATCGGCGTCGAACGCACGCTCGCGGTCAAGACCGAACGGCTCGCACTCTCGGGCCGGGTAGATCGTCTCGATGACCGTGACGGCGAGCTGGTGGTGGTCGACTACAAGACAGGCCGTCGTCCACTTTCTGGCGATGACGCCCGCGGCTCGCTCGCCCTCGCGTTGTACGCGCTGGCCGCCGCCGCCACCCTGCGTCGGCGGTGCGTCCGGGTCGAGCTGCACCACCTGCCCACCGGCGAGGTGCACGCGTTCGAGCACACGGAGGAGTCGTTGCGGCGCCAGCTGGGCCGAGCCGAGCAGATCGCCGACGAGGCGGTGCGAGCCGCGGAGTCAGCTGCGGAGGCCGGCGCGGAGGCCGGCCCCAAGGTTGACCCCAAGGCCGACGCTGAGCTGTTTGCGCCGCGACCTGGTTCGCAGTGCGGCTGGTGCGACCTTCGGGCGCACTGCCCTGAGGGTTTGGCGGCGGCCGCAGCGCAGGTGCCGTGGGCGGCGCTCGGCGAGCTCGAGCCCGCCTGAGCCAGCCTCAGTCAGCGGCTGCGCAATCGCGGCAGCAATCTGGGGCTCAGTTGTTCGCCAGAACCGCCGATGGAGACATGGTCGCTATCTGCTGAGTCGGCGACGCAGGCCCGGCCGGCGAGGAGTCTCGAGGAGTCTCATGGACGAGTTCGACGAGATCGTGCGCGAGTTTCTCCTGGAAAGTTACGAGAATCTCGATCAGCTCGATCGCGACTTGGTCGCGCTCGAGCAGGAGCCCGATGCGCACCCGCTCCTCCAGAGCATCTTCCGCACGATCCACACGATCAAGGGCACGAGCGGGTTTCTCGCCTTTGCCAAACTCGAGGCTTTGACGCACGCCGGCGAGGGCCTGCTGGCGCGGCTGCGTGACGGCGGGCTCCGCCTGACGCAGGCACGCACGACTGCGCTGCTGGAATTGATGGACGCCGTGCGCGGCATCTTGGCCTCGATCGAGAGCACCGGCGCCGAAGATGACCGCGACTACTCCGACCTGGTTGGGGTGCTGAAAACCCTGCAAGAGCCGACCTCCGACGTCGACGACACGGTCGTGCGGGCCGCCGACGGTATGGCCGGGGCGCGCGCGGGGGCCGCCGGGACCGGGCCCAGCGGCCCGCCGATGACCGGATTAAATCCCATGGGATTCGGGCCCGCGAGGCTTTGCGGCGTGCCGGCCACCGGGCGAATGTACATGTCGTTCAGCTGGGCGAACCGTCCAAAGGACTCCACCTTGCCGTCGGCGAATCGCACCAGGTAGGGCTGCTGGCGATAGGTGTCCACGTTATCGAGGTAGTACGTGAAGTACTCCACGTTGCCCTGGGCGCTCATGCTCTCGGGCTGGCCGAGGATGGCGATCACGTCCTGTTTGCTCATGCCGAGGCGGATTTGGGTCAGCTGCTGGGCAGTGGCGTCGCAGCCGGCGAAGAGCCCGGCGGTCAGCAGCGCGAAAACGGCGAGGAATATTTTCATGTTGGAGGGGGGGTTGGCAGGCTTGACGCGATAATTGGGTAAAAAGTTGCGGA
>OLLJ01000110.1_pt1 | contig 16953 bp, 12 predicted proteins | sample 1604521 | NCBI WGS metagenome assembly OLLJ01 (sample SAMEA104055714, study PRJEB20765) | soil metagenome | isolation source: soil
AACGAGGTCGGCGTAGGTCGCGGCGGCGTGATCGAGCACGGTGTCGCGCAACGCACCAGCAGCAACGTGGCGCCGGGTCGGATCAAGAGGCAACGGTGCAATCAGCAACGCCGGCAACGTCAGCGGTTCGTCGGTCGGTGTCGGTGCGTGCACCACCGGCCGCACCGACGACGGCAACGGCACCGGTGCCTCGGCCGCATCGACCGGCAGCGCCCACGTGATCGCCACGTCGCGTCGGCCGCGCTCCTCGACCGGCCGATCGCGCAGCAACTCGGCATCGAGGCGCACCTGCGAATCGCGCACGATCCACCGCACGCCGTCGATGAGCAGCCCGTCATCGATGAGCTCGGCTGTCAGCACCCGACTGACGTCGTCGACGACGACCTCGATTTCGGCGAGCCAGCGCAACGTCAGCAGCGCCACCGCATCGACCGAACCAAGCAGTTGGCGGACGCCGACCACGGCCGCCTCATCTCGCAGCGGCAACACCACCTCGGTGTCAAAGCCAGCGGCCGGCGAGGTCGCTGACTCGACCGCGTACGGCAGTCGCAACACCGGCACGGCATTGCCGCGCCGCACTACTTCGTCGCGCAATTCAGGGATCGCGGTGACGGCCGCAAGCGTGCGGCTCCGTGACCACTCCACCGATCCACTGCGCGACCTGATCGCGGGTTCGTCGCACACCGCGAGCACGGCCGCGAAGCCGACGCCGAACCGGCCAATGGGGTCGATCGCATGGTCGCGCTTCGATGACGCCCGCAGCGTCGATGCCGATCCGACCCCAGCCGCATCGATCGGCGCGCCGGTATTGGCTGCCAGCAGCGTGCTGCCGTCGAGGGTGAACCGCAGGCGTCCTCTCGTGCCGGCTCGTGCGGCCGCATCTGCCGCATTTTGGGCCAGCTCGATCAGCACCCGGTCGCGATAGCCACCGAGGACGAGGTCTTCCTCGGCGTTGGCGTCTTCGCGATACCGGGCCGGTGATGCTGTCCAGGAGGCCAGCACGTTCGACCGTACGGCGGCGGTGCCGAACGGATCGTTCAGTGCGAGCCGGCTTCGTCGGCGAGCTCAATCGGCTCAAGCGAGCCGGCTTCGTCGGCGAGCGCAACCGGCTCAGGTGTCTCGCCCTCGTCGACTTCGAGCTCAACACCCCGGAGGGGTTCGGTCTGCAAGACCAAGGCTTCGGAGTGCGCGCCGCAGCCGTGGTCAAACGACACCACCCGGCCGTCGTCCGGCGCGTATTCATTGGCGCATATGCCGAACACCCGGCTCAGCGCACCGCGCATGAGCACCATGAAGCCGCACGTCGCGCAGGCCATCTCGGCCGCGCGGGCGATCGGGGCTTGCGGGCCGTGCTCGCCGTCGTACCACCGCTCGGCCGCCTCGTCGCGCCCGAGTACTGACAGCACCCGCACCCGACCGAGCCACAGCTCATCGACCAGCGCGTCGATTGTCTCCGGCTCGTCGGTGATGTCGTGCGCGCCGACCGACGCATACCCGGGTATGAGCCGCTCGTCGTCGACAGCGGTCGGCAGCACGTCGCCGACGCCGAGGTCGCCAGCCTGCAGCCGCGCGCTCCACGGCACCCAGGCCGGCGCGAGCAACGCGCCCGTACCCGGCAGCAGCACCACTTCGTCGACGGTGACGGTCTTCGACCGAGGCGCGCGGACGACGGTCACCGCCCACCGCCAGTCGGTGTACGCCCGGTCGATGCAGGCAAAGAAATGGGTAACAATGTGGTCGGCGTCGGCCTCGACGTCGACGTGGTCACCGACGAGGGCAACCCCGGCAACCTCTTGGGCGGCCGCGCGGGCCAGGTCGATGGCGGCCGCACACACGGCATCGGGAGGCGACCCATATGCACCGCCCGGCGAAGCCTCAGAAACTGATGGCGCCAGCGTCTCGATCGAGGTGTCGGTCACAGTCCATGATTCTCGCATGCATCGCGCGCCGAGTCTGTGCGTAGTTGACTGAGACCGTGCACGAACCACGCCCGAGGGAGCCTGACGACGACGCCCTCGATCGCCCTGGCCGCCGCGGAGTCATGCGCGGTTTAGGCCACGCCGGCGCCTCCGCCGGCCGGTGGTTCAGGCGGTCGACGCGCGCTGAAGGTGCCGGCGAAAGTGGCCTCGCCAGCTTGATCGAACTGCACGCGATCCACAGCGTCGGCGACGCATTGCTCACGGTCGCGCTGGCGAACACGCTGTTCTTCTCGGTCGCGGTCGACCAGGCCCGCAGCCGCGTTGCCCTGTACCTGCTCATCACGATGGCGCCGTTCGCGGTGGTGGCCCCGGTCATCGGCCCGTTGCTCGACCGGTTTCGAAACGGACGCCGGTATGCGCTCGCCGCGACGCTCGTGCTGCGTGCGTTCTTGGCATGGGTGATGGCGGGGGCAGTCGGATCGAAAGGCGGTTTCGAGCTTTACCCCGCTGCCTTCGGAGCGCTGGTGTGTTCGAAGGCCTACGGCGTTTCGCGCAGTGCGGTCGTGCCACGCGTGCTGCCGCCGAACGTTTCGCTGGTGCGCGGTAACGCTCGGCTGACGTTGTGGGGCGTCTTGACCGCCACTGTCGCCGCGCCGATCGGGCAGGGCCTCAGCTGGCTCACCGGCTCGCCCTCGGTGACACTGCGGGTGACGACAGTGGTCTACCTCGTCGGCTCGGTGTTCGCCCTTCGGCTGCCAAGTCGGGTCGACTCGAGCGAAGGCGAGCTGCGGTTGCGTCGGCGTCCGAGTCGTAAGACCCGATCGCGGCGACCCACACCTGGCACGTCGAGACCAGTGCCCGACCGCACCCGGTTGCAGACGTTGTTTCGCAGGTTGTTGCCGCCGTTGCGCGGCATCGGCCCGCGGATGGCGACGATGCTGCGGGCCTGCGCGGGCATGCGCGCCTTCACCGGATTCTTGACGTTGTTTCTTGCGTTCTTGATCCGCAGTCACCCGTTGGGAGTGTTCATCCCGTCGGTCGACCTCGGCATCATCATCGCCGCGGCCGCTCTCGGCAGCGTGCTCGGCACCACCATGGGTGCACGGATGAAACCGCGACAACCGGAGGTGCTGGCGATCGTCAGCCTGATCGCGATCGTCATCATGGGCGTTGTCACGGCAATCTGGTTCGGCCTCGCGACCGCTGCCCTTGCCATCTTGATCGCCAACATCAGTCAGGCATTGAGCAAGCTTGGTCTCGACTCGGTGATCCAGCGCGACGCGGTCGAACACGTGCGCACGTCAGCGTTCGCGCGTTCTGAAACGGCTTTGCAATTGTCGTGGGTACTCGGCGGATTTCTTGCGATCGTGCTGCCGTCGAACGGCACGCTCGGGCTCACACTGGCGACTGCAGTGATGGTGACCGTGCTGCTGTCGACGGCAAAGTCGGTGCGCGCGCGCGTGAGCCCGGTGCGCGGTATCGAGTTGTTGCGCGAACGCCGGCGGCCGGCGACGAGTGACGCATGACGGTGCTGGTGGTCACCGCGGTCGAGGCCGAACGTGATGCTGCGGTGGCAAAGCTTGCAAGGTCAGAACCGATTGAGCTCGGGGGCTATCACGGAATTTCATTGCCAACCGCGGCCGGGGCACTGCATGCCTTTCATGCCGGGGTTGGCCCGGTCGCCGCCGCGGCGACCACCACCATGTTGTTGGCGCTCGGGCCTGAGTACGAACTGGTGGTAAGCGCGGGCATCGCCGGCGGGTTCGTTGGGCGGGCCGAGGTTGGCGACGTCGTGTGGGCCGATCAGGTCATTGCGGCCGACCAGGGCGTCGTGACCGACGACGGCTTCTTGTCGCTGCGCGAACTCGGCCTGCCGGGCAACGGCGGTTACGCGATCGGCGATCTCGGTTACCGGGCACGCCTGTCGGCCGGATCGTTCCGCTTGCGCGGCGGTGATGTTCTGACGCTCTCGAGCATGACGGGCACGGCCGAACGCGCCGCTGAACTCGCCGTCCGATACCCGCGGGCCGTCGCCGAAGCGATGGAAGGGTACGGCGTGGTCGAAGCGACGCGGCGCGATTACCAACGCAGCGAACGCGACGTGCCGTTCGCCGAGGTGCGGGCGATCTCGAACATCATCGGACGCCGTGACCGCTCGACCTGGAACATTCCGCGCGCATTCGACGCTCTTGCCGAAGCCATGTCGTTGCTGCTGAGTGCGCCGCTGACTCGTGAGCCGTCGCCGTGACGCCGCTGTCGCTGGCGTTCTCGCCGTGCCCTAACGACACGTTCATCTTCAACGCCTGGGTACATGGGCTGATCGCTGGCGCGCCCGAGGTCGACGTTACGTTTGCCGACGTCGACGTCACGAATGGCGCGACCGAACGCGGCGAGTTCGACGTCGCGAAAGTGTCATACGCGGCTTTGCCATGGCTGCTCGATCAGTATTCGTTGCTGCCAAGTGGCGGGGCGTTGGGGCGCGGGTGCGGTCCCCTGGTGCTCACTGCCGGGCGCGAAACGCTTGAGGGCGCATCGATTGCGGTACCCGGTGAGCGCACCACGGCGTACCTGTTGTTTCGGTTGTGGGCCGAGAAGCTCGGCGTCGGCGAGATCATCGTGATGCCGTTCCCCGAGATCATGCCGGCAGTGCGCGACGGTGTCGTCGACGCCGGCTTGGTGATCCACGAGGCGCGCTTCACCTACGGCACATTCGGCCTGACCAGCGTGGTCGACCTCGGCGCCTGGTGGGAGGCCGAGACCGGGCTGCCGATCCCCCTCGGTGCGATCGTCGCTCGTCGAGGGCTCGACGCGCCGGGATTGGCGCGGGTGGTACGGGCCTCGGTCGAGCACGCCTTCGCCAACCCGTCGGCGTCCGCGTCATTTGTAGCTGAGCACGCGGCCGAGATGGACCCGACCGTGCAGGCGCAGCACATCGCCTTGTATGTGAATGAGTTCTCGGTCGACCTCGGTGCCCAGGGGTACGCCGCGATCAGCGGACTCCTCGACCGCGCCGCGGCCGCCGGCTTAGTACCACCGGTGGACGCCGCCGCCCTCCGCCCCGCCGCCTCGCCGTCCTTCTCATGATCATGAAGGGTTGAGCAGGCCATAGCCCGCTAACCCTTCGTGATCATGGAAATCTGGCGGCAGCCGGGCCTGCCGGGCCTCAAACCGCCAACCCTAGGCGCGTTAGTGCTGCTATAGCAACACGAACGCTCCGATAGTTCAGCCCGGACGGCGGAATGGGTGGGTTCGCGGCCGGCGCGCTTACTGGTCGAGGTCGTCGGCGACGACGCGCAACACAGTGGCCACGTTGTGGCCGGCCGACTTTTCGGGATAGCGATCGCGGCGCAATCCGTTCGAAATGCCGTCGAGCAGCTTGATGAGGTCTTCGATGATGACGACCATTTCGTCGGGCTTCTTGCGCTGCGACGCCGCGATTGTTTGCACGATGGACGGCGGGGTGTCGAGGACGCGGATCGACAGCGCCTGCTCGCCCCGCTTGCCCTCGGCCACACCGAACTCGACCCGGCTGCCCGGCTTCAGCGCTTCGAGGCCCGACGGCAAGGCCGACGAGTGCACGAAGACGTCACCGCCGTCGTCGCGGGAAACAAAGCCGAAGCCCTTTTCGGTGTCGTACCACTTGACCTTGCCGGTAGGCACGGGGAAGCCCTTCAGAAATTGATGCGAATGGAAGTGGGGGAAGTCGAACCAGCAAGCCTACCGGTCGCGGCCACCCAGCGTCGTCTCGAATTGAGGCTAACGACATTCAGGCTAACGGCAGCGGACGCCGCAGGCCAGGGTCCAGCCCACGCAGTGGGCGCGCAGTGAGCACGCAGTGGGCGCGCAGTGAGCACGCGGTAGGCGCGCGCGGTGGGTGGGCCTTCAGACATCCCGCGCGATGCCCGACAATGATGACTATGAGCGATGACACCGGCCCGGACTACATCCCGCCGACCTTCCCTAACCCGCCCGCCTCGGCAGCCTTCCCGGCCGCGCCGGCCTACCCGAGTTACGGAAGTCAGCCACCAGCGCCAGCGCCCGACTACTTCGGCAGCGTGCTGCCGAACGGCGGCAACGCGGCGTCCGGAGACTTGCTCACGAGCGGCCACATCGAGCGGACGCGGCGCAACGTGCCCGCGATCGTGCTCAGCCTGGTCGCCGTCCTCGCTGTCATCGGTGCCGGTGTCTTCTACGTCGACCACAAGAAGGTGTCGAGTGCCGGGCACCCGGAGCATTGGGCGCCAGCGAACTCGATCGCCTTCTTCAAGGCCGACCTCGACCCGGCGAACGGCGACAAGGCCGCCGCGTTGAAGTTCGAGCAGACGTTTCCGGATGCGCCGAAGGTGACCGACCCCGCGAACCTAAAGGACGTCCTGCTCGGTGAGGAGTTCGCCAAGAACACCGGAGAGTCTGACAAGACTGTCGACTACGCCGCCGACATCAAGCCGTGGCTCGGATCGAGCGCCGCCGTCGCCGTGTTCGTCGACGCCCAGCAGCACACGCAAAGCATCGGGATCTTCCAGGTCACCGACGCAGCGAAAGCCAAGGCCTCGTTGGCCAAACTGGTCACCACCCAGTCAGATGGCAGTATCAGCGGCTACGCGGTTGAGGGCGACTACGCGATCTTGGGCGACAGCCAGGCGATCGTCGATGCGGCTGTTACCAGTGCGCGCAACTCCGACATCGACACGAACGCGACCTACGCCGCCGACGTGGCGACGCTGAAAGGTGCGCAGCTGGTGACCGGGTGGGCTGACCTCAGCGCGGTATCGAAGCTGGCCGCAAAAGCTGAGGGCCTCAGTGGCCAGAGCCCGGGGATGTTGCTTCCCCTCGGTCGGCTCAATGCATTCGCCAGCGTCAAGGGCCGAGTTGTCGTTGGACTTCGGATCGAGCCGACCACCGCCGTCTTCGAGGGCCGCCTGCTCGGAGCCGACCTCACCTCGTTCACGAACGGCAGCGCCGGCAGCATGCTTGCTGAACTGCCGGGCGGATCAGTCGGCGGCATCGCGATTTCGGGCCTGAGCGACGCCCTGAAGAAAGAACTCGCGGCAGTTGAGAAATCACCGCTCACGGCGGCAGCAGTCAAGGCGCAGATGGCCAGTATTGGCGCGCAGTACGGCATCAAGCTGCCCGACGACGCCTTGAACATGCTCGGCAACGAGTTCGCCGTCGGCCTCGACGCCGTGCCATCGGCGGGCGGCGATCCGAGCACGATCAAGATCACCGCTATCACCGCGCCGACCGATCCGACGACCGGTTTGGTCACGGCGAAGCTCCTGGCTGGGTTGTCGAGCCAGACTGGCTTCCCCCTGACGGCGACCGCTAAGGGTTCGCAGATCGTGTTCACCAACGACTCGGGCGCCTCGGGCACGCTGGCCGATTCGGCGAACTTCAAAGCGGCGATGGCAGGCATGCCGGCGAAAGTGCTGTTCGCCGGGTACGTCAATGTCGGTGCGATCGTCGACGCCCAGCAAGGTGGCGTACCGCCTGACACCAAGCACATCGACAGCGTCGGCACCTACGAAGGCATCGACGGCGCCGACCTCGTATTCGGTGCCCGGCTGACGCTCCGGTAGCCCTCCGAACCACAGGCTCACCGCGACGGCCGACCCGCCCGCCCGAAGGCGACTAACGTTGACCGGATGAGCCCTGCCCGGACCGCCCTCGTCGACTGGCTACGCCAGTGTTCCGACGACGAGCTCGCCGGCTTGCTCGCCGCCCGGCCCGACCTGCTGCATCCGGTGCCGTCGGACGTCGCGGTGCTGGCGAACCGGGCCACCGGCCGCGCTTCTGTCGAGATCGCCCTCGACCGCCTCGACGTCGCCACGCTGCACGTCGTCGAGGCGTTCGCCCTCGTGCCAGAGCCGGCCGATCAGGGTGCGATCGCCGCTGCTCTGGGCGTAACGGTCGAGAGCGTTACCACGCCGATTGCCCGGCTGCGGCAGGCGATGCTGGTCTGGGGCGCGGACGACGCGCTGTGGCTGGCCGCCGTCGTCCGCGACCTGATGCCGACGCCGGCGAACCTCGGCCCGCCCGTGCGGGTGCTGCTCGAGCAATTGCCGGCCGGCCAGCTGGCGCGCCTCGTCGTCGACCTCGGGCTCGACCTCGTCGAGACCGGTCACGGCGCAGACGGTGCCGCAGCGGCCGCGATTTCGGCGGTGGCCGGCGTGCTCGAAGATCCGCAGCAGGTCACTGCGCTACTCGACCGCATGCCCCCCGGCGCGCGTGAGGTGGTGGAGTTGCTGGCGCAGGGCCCGCCAACTGGCCGGGTGCCAGCGGCTCGGCGCACAGTCACGGCCGCGACCGCCGATTCGCCGGTGCGCTGGCTGCTCGCGCACGGGCTGCTGATCGCCGTCGACGACTACAGCGTGGTGCTGCCGCGCGAGGTCGCCCTCGTCGTCCGCGGTGGTCATGCTTTTCACGACATCACCCTCGATCCGCCGACGCCGGTCAGTACGCGCTACGAGCAGGCGGACGTCGATGCCGCCGCGGCGGGGCAGGCGTTCACCGTCGTCCGGCTGATCGAGTCGTTGCTCGAACGTTGGGGCGTCGAGCCGCCGGCGATGCTGCGAAGCGGTGGGCTGGGCGTGCGCGAATTGCGGCGCACAGCGCGCGAGCTCGACGTCGATGAGACGACCGCCGCGTTGCTGATCGAGGTGGCGCATGCGGCCGGGTTGGTCGCCGCCGACGCCGAGACCGGCGACAGCTGGGTGCCGACGATGGCATACGACGTGTGGCTGGCCAAGTCGAGCGCCGACCGGTGGGCGATGGTGGCCGCGGCGTGGCTGACGACCACGCGGGTCGTGGGTTTGATCGGACGCCGCGAGCCAACGTTCTCGCTGGGCCCTGGCGCCGGTGGGGTCACCAGCGTCGGTGCGGTCGATCGCGCGTCGGCGGCCAATGCGCTCGGCCCCGATGTCGACCGTGCGCTCGCCCCCGTGGTGCGCCGCGACCTGCTGCGGTTGTTGGTCGATTCGCCCGCCGGGGTTGCAATGACGCTCGATTCGCTGAGCGCGATCTTGCGCTGGTCGTCACCGCGGCGTGGTGGTCGGCTGCGCGACGACCTCGTTGGGTGGTCGCACGCCGAAGGCGAATTCCTTGGCATCACCGGTCGCGGTGCCGTCTCGTCATTCGGTCGTCGACTGTGCGAGCTGGTGCTCGGTGACGTCACCGAGGGGCCGGCGCAAAGTGTCGGTGATCCCGTTGACCCTGTGGTCGCGGCCGCTGCCGTACTCGACCCGCTGCTCCCTCGCCCACTCGACCACGTGCTGTTGCAAGCCGACATGACCGCCGTAGCGCCTGGTCCGCTCGAGAGCGATCTGGCGCGCGAGTTGGCGATGGCCGCCGACGTCGAATCAACCGGTGGCGCAACGGTTTTTCGCTTCAGTGCCGCGTCGGTGCGGCGCGCGCTCGATGCTGGTCGCAGCGCCGCCGACCTGCACACGATGCTGGCGACGCGGTCGCGCACTCCGGTGCCGCAGCCGTTGAGTTACCTCATCGACGACGTGGCTCGCCGGCATGGTCGCGTGCGCATCGGAGTCGCCGGCGCGTATCTGCGGTGCGACGACGAAGCTGTGTTGAGCGAAGTGCTGGCCGACCGTCGGGCCGAAAGCCTGCGACTTCGGCGGCTCTCCCCCACCGTGGTGGTCAGCCCGCTCGCTCCCGAGCGGGTGGCTGAGCGGCTGCGCGAGTTGGGCTACGCGCCGGCGGCCGAAACTCCTGACGGCGCGTTGTTGCTGCGGCGACCAGATGCGCGTCGCGCGCCGTCGCGACCGAGGGCACCGCGCCGCCGTCCCGAACTTGCGGCACCGGCCGCATCAGTCATCGGTCTCGCGGTCAAGGCGATTCGTGGTGGCGATCGGGCCGTGACCGCTGCGCGGGGCGCCGTGCTCGGCACATCGGCGTCCGACGTGGTGCCGCACTCAGCATCGAGTGAGACGTTGGCCGTGTTGCAGGACGCTGTGGTGTCAGGGCGCGCGGTGTGGATCGGGTATTTGAACGCGCAGGGCCAGGCGAGCAACCGCATCATCGAGCCGCAGCGGCTTGCCGGCGGCTACCTGACCGCGTACGACTATCGGCGCGACGAGCCGCGCACGTTCGCGGTGCATCGCATCACCGGCGTAGCCGAGCTCGACGAGGAAGAGTCGCCAGCTGGGAGACTGGCCGAGTGACCGACGGACCGCTGATCGTGCAATCGGACAAAACGCTGCTGCTCGAGGTTGATCACGAGCAGGCGAAGGAGTGTCGACGCGCCATCGCGCCCTTCGCCGAACTCGAGCGGTCGCCCGAGCACGTGCACACCTACCGGGTCACGCCGCTCGGGTTATGGAACGCGCGTGCCGCCGGCTACGACGCCGAGCAGGTGGTCGATGCTCTCATCAAGTACAGCCGATACGCAGTGCCACACGCCTTGCTCGTCGACATCGCCGAGACGATGGCGCGGTATGGCCGGCTGCAACTGACGAATGACCCCGCGCACGGTCTGGTGTTGCGCTCGTCTGACCGCGCGGTCCTCGAAGAGGTGCTGCGCAGCCCGAAGGTGGCGCCGATGGTCGGCGTCCGTCTCGATGCCGATGCGGTCATCATTCATCCGAGTGAGCGCGGCCATCTCAAGCAGGTACTGCTCAAGCTGGGTTGGCCGGCTGAAGATCTCGCCGGCTACGTCGACGGCGAAGCGCATGCGATCGCGCTGCGCGAAGACGGCTGGGCCATGCGGCCCTACCAGCTCGAGGCGGTCGACAACTTTTGGGACGGCGGCTCGGGCGTCGTCGTTTTGCCTTGTGGCGCAGGCAAAACCATCGTCGGCGCAGCCGCGATGGGGCGGGCTCAGGCGACCACGCTCATCTTGGTGACCAACACAGTTGCGGCTCGTCAGTGGCGCCACGAACTGCTGAAACGCACGTCATTGACCGAGGAGGAAATCGGCGAATACTCGGGCGCGAAGAAGGAGATCCGGCCGGTCACGATCGCGACCTACCAGGTGATGACGACGCGTCGCAAGGGCGTGTACGCACACCTCGAGGTATTCGACGATCACGACTGGGGCCTCATCATCTACGACGAGGTGCACCTGCTTCCCGCGCCGATTTTTCGGTTCACCGCCGACATTCAGTCGCGGCGCCGGCTCGGCCTGACCGCAACGCTGGTGCGCGAAGACGGTCGCGAGGGCGACGTGTTCAGCCTCATCGGGCCGAAGCGCTACGACGCACCCTGGAAGGACATCGAGGCGCAGGGATACATCGCGCCAGCCGATTGCGTCGAGGTGCGGGTCACGTTGACCGAGCACGAGCGCTTGCTCTACGCCACCGCCGAACCCGAAGAGCGCTATCGGTTGGCGGCAACCACCGAGACGAAGATGAAGGTGATCGAGGCGCTGGCGGCCCGGCACGAAGGCGACCAGCTGCTCGTCATCGGCCAATATCTCGACCAGCTCGACGAATTGGGCGAGCGCCTCGGCGTCCCCGTCATTAAGGGTGAAACGCCGGTGAAAGAGCGCGAGCGCCTGTTCGAGGCGTTCAGGTCGGGCGAGCTCACCACGCTGGTGGTGTCGAAGGTGGCGAACTTCTCGGTCGACCTGCCCGAGGCGACGGTGGCGATCCAGGTGTCGGGCACGTTCGGCTCGCGCCAGGAAGAAGCGCAGCGGTTGGGTCGGCTGCTGCGACCGAAGAGCGACGGGCGCGGTGCGCGCTTCTACGCGGTGGTGTCGCGCGACACGATCGACCAGGACTACGCCGCCCACCGCCAACGCTTCCTGGCCGAGCAGGGCTATGCCTACCGCATCGTCGACGCCGACGACATCCTCGCCGGCGAAGAAATCTAGCTACTGAGCCATCGTTTGATCGCCCGCTCGTGCCGAACCTTCGGAGTATTGCGGTTGCTATAGCGACACCAACACTCCGAAGGGTGCGGGAGCACCACCGCGATGAAACCGAACGACGACGACGTGCGTCGAAGCGGACGTGAAAACTACTGCGGTTGCGGTCCTCTGCCTGCTCGCGGCCGGTTGCGCGTCAAAGACCGCGCCCCGCGGGCCGGCTGCACCGGCGCAGTCATCGGTCGCTGTTTCGTCGGGCCTGCCGAGCCCGCCGTCCAGCGCGCCTGAGTCGCCGCCGTTATCGTCGGCCGCGTCACCTGCGTCGTCCGCGGGACCGCTGACGCTTCAGTCAGATTGCATCGCGGCCACCGACGAGGCGACTGCACTCTTGGCGGCCCTGCAGGTTCCACCAGGCGCCGAGGAACTTGCGACCGCGCCAGCGGAAGTCTCCTTGCCATGGCTCGTCGAGCGCAGGCAGTCCTGGCAAATCCCCATGGGCTTCGAAACGGCGGTGGCATGGGAGAGGTCGCATCCGCCGGCTGGCACCGAGCTGTTCGACGAAGGCAAAGGATCAGGGCCGGGACCGTCGGATCGCTCTGTGAGTCTCGACTACGTTCCAACGGTCAGCTCACCGGCATGGTCAGATGGCAAGCTCGCTCTCGAGGTGGTGTCGGGCACGCCGACCGTCTCGTACTTGCGGGTTGACGCCGCCGCCGCAGCGATTGACCCCACTCCTTACTCGGACGTCGACACTGATCCTCGCGTGAGAGTGACGGTCGCTGGCGGTTGCCCCGAGGGCAACAGAACGGGCGACGGTGAAGTGAATCAAGGCGCCGATCTGGCCACGTTGATGGTGCCGGTAGCCGCGCCGAGGGGGGGATTGCTCTGTGAGTATGCCGGTGACAATCGAGGCAGTGATGGCACAACCCCAAATCAACTGATCAAGGCGATACCGCTAGATGCCGATCTCGCCGCGAAGATCGCGCACGAAATCGCCCAGGTGCCGTTAGGCCACGTCGATGGCGAGGGGAGGAGCTGCCCCGCCGGCGGCTTGGGCCCTGATCCTGTGCTCGCCCTGTCGTATGCAGATCGGACCGACGTCGACGTGTGGGGCACGAGCGGCGCGTGTGGGTGGATAGCCAACGGTCGCATCCTTCTCACCGGCGGGGATCTCGCGGCCAGTGTCGAGGATCTCGTCAGTCCATCGACTAAAGTCGCCCAATGAACTGAGGGTGTGCACAGACGAGGAGACGTCGGGTCGTGGTGGAGAACGGCGACGCTGCGCTTGACTCGAAATCCTCGCCTATTGAACTCACAGCTGACTGTGCGAACTGCTTCGGGTTGTGCTGCGTCGCGCCGTCATTTGCCAAGTCGGCCGACTTCGCGATCGACAAGCGAGCCGGCCAGCCCTGCCCGAACCTCATGAGCAACTTTGGCTGCGGTATTCATGAAACCCTTAGGCAGCAAGGCTTTCCGGGCTGCACGACGTATGACTGTTTCGGCGCCGGCCAACACGTCGCGCAAACGACGTTCGCGGGTCACAGCTGGCGAGACGATCCCGAATCGGCATCGGCCATGTTCGCCGCGTTCGACGTGATGCGCCAGCTGCACGAACTCCTATGGCATTTGAACGAGGCGCGCGCGCTCGGTGCCGCGGCGAGCTTGCGCGACTGGATCGACCGCGCATTCGTTCAAACAGAAGATCTCACCAACGCAAGCCCCGAGACGCTAGTGAACCTAGACGTCGACGCGCATCGGCAGTCGGTGAACGCGATCCTGCTGCAGGCCAGCGAACTCGCGCGCGCAAGTGCACCGCAACGCCGCGACTATCGACGCGCCGACCTGGTCGGCGTTGACCTCACGCACACCGACCTACGCGGTGCGAACCTGCGCGGCGCAGCACTCGTCGGTGCCAACCTGTCTCGATCAGATCTGCGGCTCGCCGACTTCACCGGCGCCGATCTGCGTGGCTGCAACCTCACTGCGGCCGATCTGAGCACCGCCCTCTTCCTCACCCAAGCGCAACTCGACGCGGCGACCGGCGACAGCGAAACGCACCTGCCGCCGGCCCATCGGCGTCCGGCCCATTGGACGACGACCTGACACCCGGCTGTGCACGACGGCGGCGCGCCACTCGGCGTCCGGCCTAATCTCTGCGCACTGAGCCGTGCATCGGGCGACGGCTCACCAAGGGGAGGTCGCAGTGAGCGGCATCAGGGTTACGCCGGAGCAGTTGGCCGGGTTGTCATCGCGGGTAAGTTCAGGGTCGTCGAGCATCGAGGGCGAGTTGCGCGCACTGGCCGGCTCGTTGGCTCCGCTCGGCAGCGATTGGGCGGGCGTTGCGCAGCAGCGGTTTCAGGCGTTGTGGGCCGAGTGGCAGAAGTCGGCCGAGGGCCTGCGTGAAGCACTGGGCGGCATCAGCCAGCTACTCGGTCAGGCCAGCACGAGCTACGCCGAGGCCGAGCGGCAGATCGCGGCCAGCTTCGGCACCGTCTAGCTCACCCGTTCTGATTCATCGGCTCTACAGGCCGGCGGCGACCTGCGCCGACACCGAGGCGGTGCCGCCGTAGATATCTATATTCGCGATGCTGGTCGTCGCCTCGACGTAGTGCTGCACGATCACCGGCAAGCTAGTGGGCGGGACGAGGAGAACAGGGCCTGCGAGGCTACCAACTGCAGCACCACCCGCCAGGGCGTCGGGATAGTTCACGCCGCTGGCGACTCCGATGATCGCCGGTGCCGAAAAGAACCTCTGCGCGACCGCGACACTGGTCTCATATCTGTCAGCACCGACGATAGGGATCGCCGTTGGGTCCGCCGCTGCGGCGGTACCGCCGATCGCGTAGACGGGCACGCCTTGGTGCGCAGTTACGTATGCGGATACCGACGGCGCAACGCTCGTGCCGTCGGTGAGTAGCACTACACCTCCGACATGGCTTGCTGCGGCACCCGCGGCCAGTGCGTCCGCGAAAGCCCGCCCGTCGGCCAACAGAATCGCGGCGGGCATCGGAGTGGCCGCAGCGAGAGCCACGGCCGTGCCGTCCCGGTCGGCTCCGGCGTAACGAACGACGTTGTAGCCGTCGGCACTCACTGACGCCTCCACGGCTTCACTTAGCGCGCTCGGCCCACCCAGCAACACAACCGACGCTCCAGGAAGCAGGGTGCGCTTCATTTCGGCTTCGCTGCTGGGGTCCAGTGAGTCTGATTCCGTCAACAAAATGGCGGCATGCATCGAAACAGCGAGAGGCACGCCCGCCAACGCGTCAGGAAAGTCATCCGCTCGGGACAGCACTACGGCGCGGCCCGAATGTAGCAACGGATACTCGTGCTGCGAGATGGCGACGGCGGTGGCAATCCGGTCCGCGCCACTGAGGCGCGTAACCGCCGGCGGGATACTCGGGTCGGACACGTTGGCCCGTCCGATCCGCTTTCCCTGTGACTCGGTAAACCAAAGATTGCCGTCCGGCCCGTGGGTAATTTCCTGCGGCCCGGCGCCTGGACTGATCCCGGCGCCGTACTCAGTGATTGCGCCGGACGCCGTAATGCGCCCGATCGTGTTGGCGCCGTAGTCGGTGAACCACAGCGCGCCGTCTGGCCCGGCGGTGATGCCTACGAGCTCGTTGATCGCCGGCAATCCTGCGGCGTATTCGGTAACTACGCCGGCCGTGGTGATCCGACCTATCCCACCAAACTCAGTGAACCACAGGGCACCGTCAGGTCCGACGGTGATCCTCACCGTGGCTCTGGTGATTCCCGCCGTGAATGGAGTGACGGCGCCGGTCGTGCTAATCCGGCCGATCGAAAAGTCCTCGGTCGTGTACCAAAGATCACCATCCGGGCCGGCGACGATGCTGAGGAATCCATGGAGAGGACTTGGGTATTCGGTAACCTCGCCGCCCGGTGTGATCTTGCCAACGTTGCGGCCATATTCGGTGAACCACACATTGCCATCGGATCCCGTCGCGATTCCGTACGTCGGGTTACTGATGCCGGTCGTGAAGATCGTCGCCAGGCCAGCGGTAGTCAGCCTCCCGATAAGACCCGTCCCGAGGGGAGTCGCTGGGTCTGTGAACCACAAATTCCCGTCGGCGCCAAGGGTCAGGCTCGCCGCAACCCCGCCAGCTGGAAGGCCATCTGGATACTCCGTGATAACGCCTGCCGTGGTTATGCGACCGATCTTGCCGGCACCCCCCTCGGTGAACCACAGGCTCCCATCAGGCCCAGTCACAATCTGGTCAGGATTTGCGGTGGTGGATATACCCGAAGAAAACTCCGTGATTGTTACAGCCGCGGTGGCCGACGCGCTGGGTGTTTGTGTGACGGCCCCGCAAACAACTGCCACAACCCAGCCGACGATCCCAACCTGTCGAAACCGTCGACCCATCTCGTCCCCCGCTTTCCGTTGTGGCGTGCACTGTAGCCGTTCGCGCCCGGTTGCAACCACGAAGCTCGCATAGCGCGATTCGGTCAGATTTCTGCCCTAGCGCCGGTTGCGCTTCTGGGTGCGCACTTCGTCGAGACACACAGTCGCCACAACCGCGAGCGCACGCAGCGAACCGACCAATGATGGGCTCAGTTGCACGACGAACCGGTCGGCGCTGCTGAACATTTCGGCCAGTCCGGCGAACTGCTTGCTCACGGTTCCGAGTGCCTCGCCGCCGGTGCCCTCGATCGCCCACTCCCAACTCAGCATGCTGCCGCCAGTCAGGCGCACGGTCACGCCATCAGCGTTACTCAGTTCGAATTGCGGCGCAAACAACAGGTTCTCTTGTTCGACAGTGCCAATCGGCTGTCCGCCGACCCAGGCGACCTCGAAGTGCACGCGTCCGATCGCGCTCGGCTTGACCATCTGCATCAGCACTGCGCCGTCCGCCGCAGTGATGTCGTACGTGATCGTGGCGAGTTGGCCGAGAAAGCCGGCACCAGAACCGGGAACTTGATGCACCGACCCGAGTGGCGTGCCGTCGGGAGCGTAAATGTCATATTCAGCGCGGGTCGAAAGTACCTTCGCCCGTTGGACGACGACCAGCACCGGCGCGGTCAACAGTGCGGGTACGGGCGGGCTGGGCGAGTTGGCCGGGCCGGTCGGTTCGGTCATGACGCGCATCGTGTCAGACCGGCCGGCGGCGCTGTGCGGCGTCGGCCCGGCGGCGAGCGGCGGAAACGCAGAAGGGCGGCGTCCGGTTTCCCGCCGCATCGTGTCAGACCGGCCGGCGGCGC
>OLLJ01000155.1_pt1 | contig 16821 bp, 17 predicted proteins | sample 1604521 | NCBI WGS metagenome assembly OLLJ01 (sample SAMEA104055714, study PRJEB20765) | soil metagenome | isolation source: soil
TGAGAAAATCCCCGATCGCCTCGACGACAAGCCGAAGGCCGTGCAGGTCGCGACCGCGCACCGCCCGCCGCGTCGCGCTCGGCTTGTCATCAAGCACATCGATCCGTGGACGGTGATGAAGGTCAGCTTCGTCGTTTCGCTCGTCATGTTGGTGGTCTGCGTCGTGGCGGTAGCGGTGATTTACGGCGTGCTCGGCCGCATGGGCGTGTGGGATCAGATCAACACCCTCGTCAACGAAGTCGCCCCGACGACGACGAGTACCGCTCTGCGCAATCCGCTCACCGCGAGCCGGGTGATTACGGTCGCAGCGGTCGTCGGCGGCATCAACGTCGTGTTGATCACCGCGTTGTCGACGCTTGGAGCGGCGATCTACAACCTGATATCCGACCTCGTCGGCGGCATCGAGGTCACCCTCGTCGACCCGTGATCCGCAGTATGCGACTTCGGTGCGCCCACCACCGTGGGGTACCCTCGGCACGGCACGCAGCCGGGGGCCTGTAGCTCAGTTGGTTAGAGCGCATCCCTGATAAGGATGAGGCCGGAGGTTCAAGTCCTCCCAGGCCCACTCCCCGCCCCTCATGCCGAGGTGACAATGACGGAGCCGAGGTGAAAATGATGAAGAAGATTGTGTTGCTGCTCGTCGGCGCTACCGGTGGCTTCGTGGTGTACCGCAGGTTCCGGGCCGCGCAGGCCGAGGAAGATCTGTGGATCGAGGCAACGGCCGCCGAACCGGCGCCTGCCGTCTAAAGGCGCGATCCAAGGCGCCGACCGCGTCAAGGGGACGTAGCTCAATTGGTAGAGCACCGCCTTTGCAAGGCGGGGGTCAGGGGTTCGATTCCCCTCGTCTCCACGGTTCCGCGATCTTGTCGGGTGCTCCGAGCGGTGCCAGGCTGCACGCGTGACAACAGCGGAGACTTCGCGACCGGCGGCACTCGACGGCTCGGACGTCAACCCGAGCCGGGATCGGCGCCGCTGGGCAACGCTTGCGGTCTTGGCAACAGGACAGTTCATGGCGCTGGTCGACGTCACCATCGTCAACGTGGCGATCCCCACAATGCAGTTGAAGCTGCACGCGAGCGGTGCGGCGCTGCAACTCGTGGTCTCCGGCTACACGATCGCGTACGCGATGCTGCTCGTCACTGGAGCTCGCCTGGGCCAACTGCGCGGCCCGCGGCTGCTCTTCATGTCAGGCCTGCTCACGTTCACCTTCGCGTCACTGGCCTGCGGATTCGCGCCCAACGCGACAGCACTGATATGCGCGCGGTTCGTCCAGGGGGCGGCCGCCGCGGCTATGGTCCCGCAGTTGATCAGCGTCATTCAGTTGCGGTTCACCGGCGGCGCGCGGGTTCGGGCGCTGAGCGTGTATTCGGCGACGCTTGCGAGTGGAGCGGTCGTCGGTCAGATCCTGGGTGGCGTGCTCGTGAGTGCGAACATATTCGGTGCTTCCTGGCGGGTCGTCTTCCTCGTCAACGTCCCGGTTGGGCTCGTGCTCGCCTGCCTGGTCCCTCGGTTCGTGCCGGCCGACCGTGTCCCGACCGGTCAGCGGCTCGACCTCCGTGGCCTTTTCGTCCCGGCAACCGCGGTGCTGCTCGTCGTCGTCCCGCTGGTTCTTGGGCGTGAAGAGGGCTGGCCAGCGTGGGCCTGGGCAAGCATGGTCGCCGGTCTGGTCGGGGTCGCAGCCTTCCTGGCGATCGAGCGGACGGTCGTGCGTCGAGGCGGCAACCCGTTGTTGAACCTTCGGGTCTTCGAGGCCAAGGGGATCAGGCCTGCCGTCGCGGTGTTGGCCATCGGCATGATCGGTTATGGCGGGTTTCTCTTCAGCCTCGCCCTGCATCTGCAGCGCGGCCTGGGCGACAGCCCATTGAAGGCGGGCCTCACCTTCGCTCCCGCCGCGGCGATGTTCGGACTGGTCAGCTTTCTGTGGCGGCGCGTGCCAGCTGCGATGTTTGCGTGGTTGCCGCTGGCTGGCCTCGCCGTTGCGGGCGCGGGTTATGTGGCGCTGGCCGCTTCGTTGCAGGCCGGTGGATGGTGGCTGCTGCTGCCATTGATCGTTGTTGGCGGCGGGTTGGCGATGGCGTTCGCGCCCGCGATGTCTTTGGCTCTTCTGCATGTGCCCGGTCACGAAGCACCCGACGCCAGCGGGCTCCTGACGACGGTGATCCAGCTCGCTCAGGTCGTGGGCGTCGCCATCTTCGGCAGCATCTTCCTGTCACTCGCGGCACACCACCATGCCGGTGCGTCGACCGATGCCGCCACAACGCTCTTCTACGCGCTTGCGGCGTTCACGCTAGTCGGCGTGCCGGCCGCCGTCCGGCTGGCGAAAGCTGTCCGCCCCGCTCGCTGATGAAAGGCGCTGCGAGCGCCTGTCGACGATCTCCACTCTCATCCGGTCGTGGTCAGCGCTAGTGAGGCACGACCAAGCCAGTCGCCGACAAGGCCCGACAGGACTTCGGGTTGCTCGTGCATCAGGGCGTGGCCCGCGCCGTCGATCACGGCCAGGGTGGCGTGCGGGTATTGCTGCATTAGCCGCGTCGCGTCGCTGTACCCGACGACGGAGTCGCATCGGCCGGCCACGATCAGCGCCGGCGCTGAGCAGGTGCCCGACCCGATATCGACCGTCCATCCGGCGAAGATGCGCCCCAACGTCTCCTCGTCCGCCAGGGTGATGCCTGGCCAGATGTGGTCGCGAAAGCGGCGCGCGTTGGCCGCTGTACGCGCGACGAAGTAGTCATCAAACCGTTTCCGCTGTGCCGGGTCGAGTTCGTCGTACGCGTCGTCGTCTTGGCGCACCACTTGCTGCTCAGGCACGTCGTTTGACTGCTCCGCGACCGGACACACCAACGCCAGACCGAGCGCGAGGTCTGGTCGGCGCGCGGCCACGCCTCGGGCCAGGTAAGCGCCGTAGGAATGCCCGATGAGCAACACCTGCCCGGCGCCGACGTGGTCGATGAAGTCGATCAGCACCGCTACCATGTCGTTGTTGCAGGTCAGACCGTCGGCTGTCGAGCGGCCCATCCCCGGCAGATCCAGGTATATCCGCCGGTAGCCCGCTTTTGGAACGAGGCGTTCGATCGCAACTTCGATTTCGCGATGATCAACGCCGGCGCCGTGCAGCGCGACGACCGGCACACCCTCGCCGTGCTCGATGTAGTGGACCCGGACGCCGTTGACCTGGTGCTCCACATCTGCTGCCTACCCAGGGCCGTCCTTCACGAACCTTTCGCTCGTCACAGGTACATCGGTGTCACAGGTACATCAGCGAACCGGGTGTGGTCAGAAGCTGGCCGGTCTCGAGCCAGGTCTTGAGGCCGGACAGAATCATCGGCCAACCGCCGTACAGCTGATCGTTCGCACCTTCGCGTAGTTGGTCGTGTGTGACGGTCAAACAACACGAGTCGTTGATCTGCTGAATTTCCCAGGTAACTCGGGAAAAACCTTCCTGCGCGACATCGTCGCTCCAGAGTGCTCGCATGCTGTGTACGAGTCGGCGCGGTGGGTCGGCCTCGATGACCTCGCCGTCCCCCAACACTGCGCCGGTGTTGCGCGAGGCCATCTCGAGGTGCGCCCCCGGCGTCCATTCTGAGGCGACCGTCGCGCCGAACTGATACTTCGCGCGAATGTCGGGGTCGGTGATGGCTTCCCACAATCGCTCGGGGGTGGTGCGGATGTAGATCTCGTACACCTTCTCCATCGAAGCCTCCAGGGTTTCTTTGATGTCGCTGAGTGCGGACACCCAACGCTGCGCGTACTTGCTGACCCACCGGTCGTGGATGAGCCGGATGGGCACCGGATTGAGGAAATGCAGCTTGTCGCGGCCGCGTCGCTTCGTGACGATCAAGCCGGCGTCTTCGAGCAGTCGCAGATGCTTCATGACGCCGAATCTGGTGATCGCGAAACGTGCCTCGAGCGCACTGAGCGTCTGCCCGTCTTCACTGAACAGTTCGTCGAGCAATTGCCGCCGAGTTGGGTCGGCCAATGCGCGAAACACCAGGTCCATGGCCGCCGACCATATGTGACCTAACGGTCACATGTCAAGGACGAGCGTACCTGGCTGCCTCGACAACGGCGATCCGCGCTTCGAGTTCATCGAGGCGGTGCCGCATGAGTTCAAGCTGAGCTTCGGCGTCGAGCCGGCGCTGGGCCGAATACCGCAGCCGCGGAGAAGCTTCGGCGCGTGCCGCCACTGCCGCAAGCGGCACGAGACGGGTTGGCCCGTGTGGGCCGTCGGTCAACCGGGAGGCGATGTCGCCGGTGCGATACCAGCTTCGGAGCACCGCCCGCGAAGCACCGGTACGTCGAGCGGCCACGTCGAGGGTGACCCAATCCGACCCGTCGACTTGGGCCTGGAGTTCGAGGTTCGCGTCCCACTCGTCGACCCGGTCATTCCAGTCCACCACGTACCTCCGCCCACGATTTCCAGACGCCAGCGCCCTATTATTATCAGCGTCTTGACGGCACTGTACCGACTGCCGCACGCTCAGACCATGTTTGAGAGATTCACTGCCCGCGCCCGCCACGCCATCGTGCTCGCCCAAGATGAGTCGAGGCGCCTTCAGCACAACTACATCGGCACCGAGCACCTTCTCCTCGGTCTGCTGGCCGAGGGCGACGGCGTCGGCGGTCGGGCGCTGGTCGCGGCCGGCGTCAGCCTCGATGAGACCCGCAAGCGGGTTGAACAGGTGGTCGGTCGAGGCAAGCGCACGCCGAGCGGCCACATCCCGTTCACGCCGCGGGCGAAGAAGGTGCTCGAGCTCGGCCTTCGAGAAGCCCTCAACCTCGGCCACGACTACATCGGCACCGAGCACCTGCTGCTCGGGATCATGCGTGAAGGCGAGGGCCTGGGGACGAAGTTGCTCGTACAGCAACACGTCGACTTGGCGGTGTTGCGCACCCAGGTGCTCGCGATGGTGCCGGCCACGACCGGGAGTCGGCGGCGTCGCTTCTGGGCCCAGCGGCCTCAAAGTGTGACCCCGCCCACGGCGCTAGACGACGATGACCCACGTACAACTGCCGCGGCGACCGCGAGCCTCGACGAGGCCCAACGGCTGGCGGGCGAGGCTGCCGTCGGGTCGCATCACTTGCTCTTGGCGACGTTGAGCGACCCGACGAGCGCAGCCGCCAAGGCCCTCGGGTCGCTCGGCATCGATCTCGACCAAGCCCGCACCGCGTTGCGCAACGTCGACGTCGCCGGCACGACCGACGAACTGCCAGAAGAAGCCGGACGACGACAGCTGACCATGCGTCTTACCGACGCCACGTTGACGCTGGAGACGACCGATCCGACGTTGGTCGCTCACGCGCGCCGCGCCTTGGCTGGCCCGGAATTCACACTTCGAGGCGACGACGACCGCAGCCGCGGATTCGCCGACCTGTGGTCAGCGTGGGACGCGAGCTTGCGCGCCACCGCAGCGACGATCGTCGAAGTTACGGACGAACAGCCGCCGGTCGACTAAGAGCTGGTCAGGCGTGGTGAGCGTGCGCCTCGTCGGTGACGTCGATCCGCGCGTCGGACGCACGCGTGTGCATGTCGTCCTCGGCGAGCGGATACGGCGTGAGTTCGACGGGCTTACCGGCCTGCGCGAGCCAGGCGGCGCCAGCGCCCAGAGCACCACCAAGAGCGAGGAACAACATCGCGATCGGCCAGCGCCGACGCTTCACCACAACCATAGTCGAGCCGCCGCGAAGCGCGATCGCGGCCAGCCGACCGCGACGCATCGCTTCCATGCGGGCGGGGGCGGACGCCGTCCGGGCATTGTCAACAGCCGGAAGAATGCGCTGGTTGACGACCTGGCGCGCCTGCGCGGCTGCCTTACGGCCGGCCGGAACAGCGAACGGCAGCACCTTGCTGTCAACGAACGGCATGACCCTGTCATCGACGACACTGCCGACCCGCTGCCTGGCGGAGCCGAAGCGGGTGGTCACGGTGTCGCTCATTCGGGCGGACCTGATCAGCATGCGAACCTCCGTGGAAGCGGCCGGACGTGGGTTTCACGCCATGACGGTCAATCCAGACTCTTCTATCTACACCCTTCCCCAGCCGCCGCGACACAATCACGAGATCGGCACCGTCACTGATTCGCCGCGGTCTGAGTGCGCCTACCTGCACCGTACGACGATACGGCCCCCGCTGTCGCGTGGCACGGCGTGGCAATACGTGCCTCGCTGTCGCGTGGCACGATGGTGAAACACCCACCTATCGGGAGGACCACCCAGTGGCCGACGAAACTTTCGCGACCTTGCACACCACGAAGGGCGATATCGAGATCAAGTTGTTTCCCGATCACGCGCCCAAGACGGTCCGGAACTTCATCGACCTGGCTGAAGGCACCAAGGAGTGGAAGCACCCAGGCAGCGGCACAAAAACGACCAACAAGCTGTACGACGGCACGGTGTTCCACCGGGTCATCGAGGGCTTCATGATCCAGGGCGGCGACCCGCTGGGCAGCGGTCGGGGTGGCCCGGGCTACCAGTTCGGCGACGAGTTTCACCCCGACCTTTCGTTCAATCGCCCGTACCTGCTGGCCATGGCGAATTCCGGCCCGGGTACCAACGGGTCGCAGTTCTTCATCACGGTTGGGCAGACGCCGCACCTCAATCGCAAGCACACGATCTTCGGTGAAGTGACGAAAGGCAGCGACGTCGTCGATGCGATTGCGACCGCTCCCACGAGTTCCGGCGATCGTCCGCGCACCGACATCGTGATCAAGTCCGTCAGTATCGAAACGCGCCCGGCCTAGCTAGATGACCGCCGATCCAGGCGGCCCACCAGGAAACCTGCCGCCGACCGGCGTCGGCCGCACCTGCTACCGCCACCCCAACCGCCCGACGGCGTTGAGTTGTGTGCGCTGCGAGCGACCGATCTGCCCCGACTGCATGGTCGAGGCGCCGGTCGGCTTCCAGTGCCGCGATTGCGTGCGGGCTGGCAGCAAGACGGTGCGCCAAGGCCGCACGCAGTTTGGCGGCAGGGTCACCTCCAACCCGCACGCGGTCACCTACGCTTTGATCGGACTTAACGCGCTGGCGTTCTTGTTCGAGATGTCGTCAACAGCTTTCGTCAGACGCTTCGAGCAAATCGGTTTTGCGTTCGAACGCACGACTGGGTTGCCCCACCTCGTCGGGGTCGCGCACGGTGAGTATTACCGGCTGGTGACCAGCATGTTCCTGCACGCGCCGCCGTCGGACGGTGGTGCGTTCTTCCTGCACATTCTGTTCAATATGTGGTGCCTCTTCGTCGTTGGGCCGCCCCTCGAGGCGTTGCTCGGCAGGGTCCGGTTCGCGGTGATGTACCTGCTTACCGGAATAGCCGGCTCGGTGCTCGCCTATGCCTTGACCGCACCCAACGTCCCCGAGCTTGGCGCGTCTGGGGCCATCTTCGGTCTCTTCGGCGCGCTGCTCGTCGTCGGCCGCCGCCTTCGCTTGAACATCCAGCCGATCGCAATGACGATCGGCTTGAACCTCGTATTGACGTTTTCGATGGCTGGCATCAGCTGGCAGGCTCACATCGGTGGCCTGGTGGCCGGCGCCGGACTTGCCGGGGCCTGGGCGTATGCGCCTCGAGACAAGCGGACGGCGATCCAGCTCGCCAGCTCAGTGGCGCTGCTTGCGCTGCTGGTGGTCGTTGTGATCGCTCGGACTCATCAACTCAAGGGCTGATGACCCGGTTGTCCCCACTGTGGACAACAGCTGTGGACGAGTTACAGCCCTGTAGTTCGCCCCTGTCGGGTTAGTTAGCGCCCTGCTTCTCTAACGCCACTGTGTCGCTAGACCAAGCCCGATGATCAGGAGGACGAACCCCTCGATCAGATTGCCGCCTTGCCCGCCCAGGTGCGACATGCCGGGGAATCCGTAGTTGGAGATGTAACCGAGCACCAACCACAAGACTCCCAGCAGCATGGTTCCGACCATGGTCGGCGCCAGCCACGCCGGACTGGTCCGCTTGCTCGCCGACCGCTTCGGTGGCGGCGTGAAGACCTCGGTCTTACGCACTCGCGACTTCGGCACGACGCAACCTGCACCTTCTGTTGGATGTGACGGGCTGTTCAATGTGGCGGTGATCGGTGATCGGTAGCGGTTAGCGTACAGATGGCAGCGTTGATACATGGCGGACGACGGGAGGTTGAGGTCGGTGCCGAGATCGTCCGCGCCGTTTTGGCGGTACGGAATGCCGGTTGTCGCGCTCCTGGCCGGCTTGCTGTTCGCCACCTCGGCCACGACGTCGCACGGTTTCGATCTGCGGGTCACCGGCCGCGATGACGTCAACACCTTGGTCGACCGTGAGCAGCAGACCGTCATTGCCCAAGGCGCTCAGCTGGTCACCTTGCAACAACGGCTCCAGGCAGCGACGTCGGATGCGGCGAAGACGGACAGTCGCGTCGCCCAAGCGCGCGACCAGGCCGACGCGTTGGCGAACGCTGCCGGCCTTGAACCGGTCGCCGGCCCCGCGGTGACCGTGACGCTCAACGATGCGCCCGCGCGGCCCGGCACCGCGCGTGAAGCGGTGCCGCCCGACTATCTCGTCGTGCATCAGCAGGATGTGCAGGCCGTCGTCAACGCGCTATGGGCCGGCGGGGCGGAAGCCATGACATTGCAGGGGCAGCGCGTCATTTCGACCAGTGCAGTTCGGTGCGTCGGCAACACGTTGTTGCTGCACGGCGTGGTGTACTCGCCGCCGTACACCGTGCAGGCCATCGGCAATCAGCAGCGCTTGCAGGAGGCACTGAACGCGGCACCTGACGTGATCATCTACCGCCAGTACGTCGATGCCTACCAACTCGGCTACAAGGTCGACATCGAAACTGACGTGACAATGCCTGCGTTTTCTGGGGCGCTGACGCTGGCGAGTGCGCAACTTGCGTCCAGCACACCTGCGGCAGCCACATCGTGACTGGCCGAGGGAGCCTGGCGCTGCGGGTCAGTGGCGAACTGCTCATCACCCTTGGCGTCATCGTCTTTTTGTTCATCAGCTACGAGCTGTGGTTTACCGGCATCTACACCCAACATGCGCAGTCGACTCTGAACCATCAACTGCAAGCTGAGTGGGCCAAGCCGCTGCCCGCCGGCCCGTCCGCCGCCAGCCCGTCGCCAGGTGCGGTGCCAGGTGCGGTGCCAAGCGCGAGCCCGGGCGTGAGCTCGAGCAGCGTGCCGTCCGCGTCGCCGTCCGCGCCGGTTGCGGTGGTGCTCCCGGGCAATGCGGTTGGCATCATCCGAATTCCTCGACTGGGCAGCAACTACGGCTTCGCGATCGTCGAAGGCGTGTCGACCGACGACCTGAAGAAAGGCCCGGGACATTACCCGGGGTCGGCGACTCCGGGCGGTGTCGGCAACTTCGTCCTCTCCGGCCACCGCACCACGTATTTGGCGCCCTTCAACGGACTCGGCGACATCGTGGTTGGCGACGCGGTCGTCATCGAAACTCGCGACACCTACTACACATACCGCGTCAATCAAACCGAGTCGGTGCTGCCGACGGATGTCGGCGTGGTTCTGCCGGTGCCCGAGAAACCGCACGCGAAGCCGACGCAGGCGCTCATCACACTGACGACCTGCAACCCGAAATATTCGGCGAGTCACCGGCTGATCGTGCACGGGCTGCTCGAGTCGGCCTTGCCGAAGTCGGCCGGTCTGCCGCCGGCATTGAAGGGGGCGTAGCGATGTACGGATGGCTGTGGCGCACGTTGCCCGGCGGGCTGGTCGGCAAGCTCGCGGGCTGCTTCGCGCTGTTGGTCGGAGTGTTCGCGCTGTTGTTTCTGGTGGTGTTTCCCTGGGCCGAGCCACGCCTGCCCTGGAACGACGTGACGGTGAACTCGCCGTCGATCGAGCAGACCGCGCCCGCCTCCCCATCGGCGCTGCCAGCCGGCTGAGCGGCCGATCTGGGAGGATCAACGGGTGCGCATCCTCGTCGTCGACAACTACGACAGTTTCGTCTTCAACCTGGTCCAGTACTTAGGCCAGCTTGAGGCGACCTGCGTGGTCCGTCGTAACGACCAGCTGCCGGCGTCCGATGCATTGGATTTTGATGGCGTGCTGTTGAGCCCTGGCCCGGGCACGCCCGAAGATGCGGGTATTTGTGTCGACCTAATTCGCGATTGCGCCGGTCGAGTGCCGATCTTCGGCGTGTGTCTTGGGCATCAGGCGATCGCGGTTGCGTACGGTGCCGTGGTTGGCCGCGCGCCCGAGCTGCTGCATGGCAAGACCAGTGACGTCTATCACGACGGCACGGGCGTGCTGGCCGGCCTACCTGATCCGTTCACCGCGACCCGCTACCACTCGCTGGCGGTCGACGAGGCGACGCTGCCGCCGGAGCTCGAGGTGACCGGCCGAACCAAGTCGGGTGTGGTCATGGCGATGCGGCACCGCGAGCTGGACGTCGAGGGCGTGCAGTTTCACCCGGAGTCGGTGCTCACCGAAGGCGGCCACCGCATGCTGGCGAACTGGCTGGTGCGGTGCGGCGATACCGACGCACCCCGGCGAGCTGGTGCGTTGGCCGCGCCGCTGTTGGCTTCTAGTCGGCTGTAGCTAAGGCTCTGTAGCTACGGCGTCGCGGACGCCGTCGGAGTCGGAGTGACGCTCGGGGGCGGGTTGCCGGGCGGCGGTGAGCTCGAGACCGCCACGGGTGTCGTCGCGACGATCAAGGTGACCTTCGAGCCGACAGGTGCCAGGGCATCGTGATCGGGGCTTTGGTTGATAACAGTTCCCGCGGGCACGGTGCTGCTCGGTTGATCGTGCTCGATGAAGTCGAAGCTGTTCGTACTCAGCTCCTGCTTGGCCGCATCGACGGGCAGGTTGCGGACGTCGGGCACGCGAGTCTTGCCACTGGCCAGCACCAGATTGACAGTGGTGCCCGGATTTGCCGACGCACCAGCAGCTGGAGTCTGGCTCAGCACGGTGTTGGCGGCCTTCGGCACATCTTGGGTCGAGGTCAGACCGAGGACGAGATTGTCGCGCGCCAACTCCGCTTTCGCATCTGGCAAGGTCTTATTGGTGAGGTCAGGGATCGGAATGGCCTGCGGGCCGGTCGATACCGTGATCGTCACCGGACTGGTGCGCGGCAGCGGCGTGCCGGCGGGCGGATTTTCGCTTACCACGAGGCCTTTTGCGACGGTGGGGCTAGCGCCTGACTGGGTCTTCGGTACGAAGCCGGCCTCGGTCAATGCCGTTGTTGCGGCCGCCTCAGTGAGGCCGACGACCGTGGGCACCGGCACATTTGTCGATGCGTGCTTCGTTGTGAGCAGGTGCCGGAAGAGCACACCGAGAACGAACAGCAGACCCAGCGCGATGAGGGTCAACATGATGTAGACCAAGGTCCGTCGACCACGTGGCTGTTCGCGACGATCGTTGACGACGACGGGTGCGATGCTCACGGTCTGGTCGTGCAGCACGGGTGTCGCGCGCACCGGCACACCACTGAGGGCGCGCCCGATGTCTTCGCGCATTTCAGCGGCGCTCTGGTAGCGGTTCGCTGGATTCTTTGCCATCGCCTTCAGCACCAGCGCGTCAATAGCCGGGCTGACATCGGCGTTCACCCGGGACGGCGGGATCGGGTCTTCACGCACGTGTTGGTACGCGACCGCCACGGCCGAATCGCCGGTGAAGGGCGGAGTGCCGGTGAGCAATTCGTAGAGCAGGCAGCCGGTGGAGTAGACGTCACTACGCGGGTCGACCTGCTCGCCCCGTGCCTGTTCGGGGGACAGGTATTGCGCGGTGCCGATCACAGCGGCCGTCTGAGTGACCGCAACACTGGCCTGCGCGACCGATCGGGCAATGCCGAAATCCATCACCTTGACGTCGCCGGCCGGCGTCAGCATGACGTTCGCCGGCTTGATGTCGCGGTGGATGATGCCGTTGCGGTGGCTGTAGTCGAGGGCGGCCAGAATCTCGGCGGTGATCTCGAGTGCCCGCGTCGGCATGACCCGCCGCTCGGTCTTCAGCAGGTCGCGAAGGGTTCGGCCCTCGACGTACTCCATGACGATGTACGGCACCGGGACGCCGTCGAGCATGCTCTCGCCGGTGTCGTACACCGCGACGATCGCCGGGTGGTTCAAGGACGCCGCCGACTGCGCCTCGCGTCGGAAGCGCGCCTGGAAGGAAATTTCGCGGGCCAGGTCGACGCGCAGTGTTTTGACGGCGACGTCGCGGCCCAGCCGGATGTCGCGACCGCGGAAGACCTCGGCCATGCCGCCGTACCCGAGCACATCGCTCAGGTCGTAGCGGTCGCCGAGCCGCCGTGCCTGCGTCATGTGGTGCGCCTCTCGTAAGTGCTCAGAGCTTGCGCCTGGGGTGCAAGCCCCAGGGGAGCTAGGAACGAATCTGTCATGGCTTCTTCTTCAATTCCGCTTGCATGACCGCCTTCGCGATCGGCGCGGCGATCGCGCCGCCCGTTGCGTCGCTGTCGCCACCACCGTTCTCGACCACGACGGCAATGGCGATTCGTGGCTGAGTGGCGGGTGCGAAGGCAACGAACCAAGCGTGTGGAGGAGCTCCGGGGGCGTTCTCGGCGGTGCCGGTCTTGCCGGCGACCTTGACGCCTGATATCTGGGCGCTCGTGCCCGTGCCGTGCTGGACCACGTTGACCATCATCTGGGTGAGTTGGGCCGCGACCTGGCTTGACACCGATTGCCGCAAGACCGAGGGCTTCGTCTGATCCACGATCTTGAGGTCGGGCGCGACCAGTTGATCGACCAAGTAAGGCTTCATCTCGGTACCGCCATTGGCGATCGCGGCGGCGACCATCGCCATCTGCAATGGCGTGGCCCGCACGTCGAACTGACCGATCGCCGACTGAATCGTGCTCGCGTCGGTGAGGTCAACGGGGAAGACACTGGCGGCTGACTTCATCGGGACCGAGTAGGTCGTGTCGAAACCGAAGGCGTCGGCCTGCCGACGCAAGGCGTCTTGACCGAGGGAGAGCCCAAGCCCGCCAAAGGCGGTGTTGCAGGAGATCGTCAACGCCTGCAGCAGCGTGGCTTGGCCGCCGCAGCTCTCGCCATGGAAGTTCTTCAACACACTCGTCGACTGCGGCAGCGCGAGTGTTTCAGGGGCGGGAATCACGGTCGCGGGGGTGTCTCCGGCGGTCAGTGCCGCCGCTGCGGTGATGAGCTTGAACGTCGAGCCGGGGGGATAGGTCTGGCTGATCGCGCGATCGAGCATGGGGTTGGTCGGGTCGGCAACGAGCTTCGCCCAGTTCGCCTTGATTGATGCTTGATCGTGCGATGACAACAGGTTGGGGTCGTACGACGGCGAGCTGACCATCGCCAAAATTGCGCCGGTGTTCGGGTCGAGCGCGACCACGGCACCCTTGCGACCCGCCAGCGCCTTGTAGGCGACGTCTTGCAGCACCGGGTCGAGGGTGAGCACCACCGTGCCACCTTGCGGAGTGCGACCGGTGATGAGGTTGCGCAACTGCTGCACGCCAAAGAGCCGATCGTCGCTGCCCGACAGAATCGAGTTCTCCGCACTCTCGATTTGTGAGGCGTTGTAGACGATCGAATAGAACCCGGTGACCGGTGCGAACAGCGGCCCCTGCGGGTAATTGCGCTGATACTTCAACGCATCGGCGGTCGCTACCGAGGTCGCTATCGGAACACCGGTCGAGGTCGCGATGTCGCCACGCTTGCGGTCGTACTGCTGGAAGAGCACGCGGGTATTGCCGGGGCTATTGCGCAGCGTCTTAGCGTGCGCAAATTGCACGACGTTGTCGTTGACCAGCAGCACGACGAACATCAGCAAGCACACGATCGCGACGCGCCGAATGGGCTTGTTCATAGCGACATCACCTGGGTCATCGCCTCGTCGGGGCGTGGCGTCGGCGTCGGCGGCGGACGGCGCCCCGCATCGCTAATGCGCAACAACAGCGCAAGCAGCGCCCAGTTGGACACCAAAGACGACCCGCCGTACGAGACGAACGGTGTGGTGATGCCGGTAAGCGGGATCAGCCGCATCACGCCGCCGACCACGACGAAGATCTGGACGGCGAGGCACACCGACAGACCCGCGGCCAGCAGCTTGCCGAACGAGTCGCGCACTGTCAGTGCGGTGCGCAACCCGCGCGACACGATGACGACGTAGACGAGCAGGATGGCCATGAGACCGGTGAGGCCGAGTTCTTCGCCGATGGTCGCGACGATGAAGTCGCTCTTCGCGAACGGCACCAGATCAGGTCGGCCGTTGCCAAGCCCGGTGCCCATCAATCCGCCGGTCGCGAACCCGTAGAGACCTTGCACCAGCTGGTAACCCGAACCCTGGGCGTGCTTGAACGGGTGCTGCCAGATCTCAAAGCGCGCGCGAACATGGGCGAACAGGTGGTAGGCCAAGAAGGTGCCGCCGACGAACAACAGGGTGCCGATAATGAGCCACGACAGTCGCTCGGTGGCGATGTAGAGCATCAGGATGAAGAACCCGAAAAACAGCATCGACATGCCGAGGTCGCGGCCGCGCACGAGCAGTGCGACGCTCACTAGCCAAGCGAGCAGAATCGGGCCGAGGTCACGTCCGCGAGGAAGGTCGATGCCGATAATACGATGGCTGGCGAGAGCAAGTGCATCGCGCTTTGAGACCAAGAACCCGGCGACGAAGACCACCAGCAGGATCTTGGCGAATTCTCCTGGCTGGATGGAAAAACCGTCGACCCGGATCCAGTTGCGGGCGCCGTTGACTTCGCTGAATCGGGCCGGCAGAAGTGACGGGATCGACAGCAGCAGCAAGCCGACGAACATCGACGTGTAAGTGAACCGCTGCAGCAGGCGATGGTCGCGCACGAGTACGAGCACGGCGATGAAGCCCATGACGCCGATCGCACTCCACGCCAGTTGCAGGGTCGCGTCAGACCGCTCGGCCTTTGGTGCCACCACGTCGAGTCGATGGATGAGCACGATGCCGAGCCCGTTGAGCAACGCCGCGCACGGGAGGAGCAGCGGATCGGCGTAAGGCGCAAACCGGCGGACGGCGATGTGCGCGATCAGGACCAAGCCGCCGAGGCCGAGGCCGTACGTGAGCATGTCGGACGGCAGCCTCGACGAACGGGTGAGACCGACATCGGCGTAGGCAGCCAGCGCGATGATGACGGCAAACGCGAGCATGGCGAGTTCGACCGACCGGCGGGTGCGTGGCCGTCGTGGCTTCATCGCCCGCACGATGCCGCTCGTGGTCGCGGTCACGACGCGACCGCCTGCGACGGCGATGACACGGGCGGCGATGCTGCGGGTGACGAATCCGGCGGCGACGCCGGCGCCGACGACGCTGGTGTGGGCGTTGCGGTCGGCGCTTGGGTCGCATGCAACTGCCCGACGATGCGGTCGGCGTCGCGGCGGCTGCTGGCGCCAATGGTGTCGATGACCCGCTCGCGCTCGAACACCGGAAGCGACGAGACCGCGATGCCGGTGTTCTCGATCGCAGACGAGTAGTGAATGCCGAGCACGGTGCCTTCGATGCCCTTGTAGACGACGACGTTGGTGCCGTCGGAGCCCACATAGAACTGATGCTGCGAGTACCACCACGTGCCCCCGAACAACCCGCCAGCGGCGAGCATCAAGAGCAACAAGACCAGCGCCGGCCCGCGCCAGCGACGACGTGCGGGCTCAGCGTCGGTGCCCCGACGAGGGGCCGGACGCCGATGCACACGCAGGGCCGCGGCCCGACCGGCCGAGGTATTCGGCTCGCGCACGCGGGCTTCGCTGCCGTCGGCGACCGAACCGCCGATAACCGGTGCTGCTGATGCGGTGTTGTCGGCTTCGACGATGTCGCACACCACGCAGGTGACGTTGTCGGGTGCGCCCCCGCGCAGGGCCAGATCAACGAGTGCGTCGACCGCCTGCTCGGGATCAGGTATCGCCAACGTTTCGCTCAACGTTTGCTTGCTCACGACGCCTGAGAGGCCGTCGCTACAGAGCAGGTAGCGATCGCCGGCGCGCGCTTCGCGAATCGACAGGTCGGCCTCGGCGTCCGGCCGGCCATTCAGCACGCGCAAGATGACCGAGCGTTGCGGGTGCGTCGGAATCTCGGCCTCGTCGAGCTGGCCTTCGTCGACCAGGTGCTGGACCAACGTGTGGTCGTGGGTGATCTGCACCAGCTCGCCGTCGCGCATCAGGTAGGCGCGCGAATCGCCGATGTGTGCGAGTGCGAGGCGGTTGCCGCCCCAGAGCAAGGCGGTCAGCGTTGTGCCCATGCCATCGAGCTGGTCGTCGGCGTCCATCATGGTGCGTAGCTGTTCGTTGGCTGCACGAATCGTCTGTTCGAGAATGCCGAGCAAGTCGGACGGCGGATCGTCGTCGTCGAGTGGCGCAAGTGTCGCGATCGTGACGGCACTCGCCACATCGCCAGCGGCATGCCCGCCCATGCCGTCGGCGACCGCCACTAACCGCGGACCCGCATAGACGGCGTCCTCGTTGTTGGTTCGGATCAGCCCGACATCGGACCGCGCGGCGAACCGCAGCATCAGTGTCATGGCGCCACCGCCTGGTGCGTCACCGGCGCAGCTCGAGCACGGTCTTGCCGATGCGAATCGGCGTACCGAGGCCGACCGGCGTCGGCTGGGTGACCTTGCTGCGGTCGAGGAACGTGCCGTTCGTGGAGCCGAGATCCTCGACCAGCCATTGGCCGTCGCGGTAAAACACCCGGGCGTGTTTGGTCGAGGCGTAGTCGTCCGTGAGTACCAGCGTCGAGTCGTTTGCCCGACCGATGGTGACGGGGGTGTCGCCGAGGCTGATCGATGTGCCGGTCAGTGCGCCGGCGACGACGACCAATTTGCGTGGTGTTCTGCGTGAACTCGCCGGCTTCCTGGGTTGCTTCTTCGGCTGCGGTCGGGCAACACGGGCTTGCGGGCCGCCG
>OLLJ01000299.1_pt1 | contig 16814 bp, 16 predicted proteins | sample 1604521 | NCBI WGS metagenome assembly OLLJ01 (sample SAMEA104055714, study PRJEB20765) | soil metagenome | isolation source: soil
GGTTCGCAAGTACGGCCTCACCATCGACGATCTGCTCGCCGTCGAGCTCGTGACCGCCGACGGCAACCTTGTCTTTGCTGATGCCGACCAGAATCCCGAGCTGTTCTGGGCAATCCGGGGCGGCGGCGGGAACTTCGGCGTAGCAACGAGATTCAAGTTCCGGGTGCACCCCGTTGACCAGATCGTCGGCGGCATGCTGATCCTGCCCGCGACGCCCGACGTGATCGTCGGCTTCGTCGCCGCTGCTGACGCGGCGCCCGATGAATTGTCGACGATCTTGAACGTCATGAGCTGCCCGCCGCTGCCGTTCGTACCTTCGGAGTACTACGGCAAAGTGATTGTCATGGCCATGTTGGCGTACGCCGGCGACACGGCGACACGGCGACACGGCGAGCGGTGATCGTGCGCTTGCGCCCTTCCGCGAACTTGCCACGCCGATCACCGACATGTTGAGGCCTATGCCGTATCCCGCCTTGTACCCGCCGGTCGACCCGAACTACCGGCCCAAGGCAGTCGTACGAAACATGTTTCTCGACCACGTCGACCGCAAGGTCGCCGTCACGATCCTCGACACGCTTGCGGCATCCGACGCGCAGATGCGGGTGGCGCAGTTGCGCGTGCTCGGCGGCGCCATGGCTCGAGTGCCGGCCGACGCGACCGCGTTCGCGCATCGCGACGCGAAGATCATGGCCAACCTCGCCGTGTTCTTCGAGGGTGCCGACGATCAGGCGCTGCGAACTGCATGGGTGACCGACTTCGCGGCCGCCCTCGAGCAGGGTGAGGCCGGCGCCTACGTCAACTTCCTCGGCGACGAAGGTGCCGAACGCGTCCGTGCCGCCTACCCGGCGCCGACATGGGATCGGCTCGTGGCAGTCAAGACGAAGTACGACCCCCAGAATCTGTTCCGGCTCAACCAGAATGTGCCGCCAGCACAACCCTGACGCGGCAGATAGGTGAGAGGTACGTCCGGTCGATCGGGCGGCTACCCGTTGGGGGCGTTCCTCGGTACCGTCGTGCCGTCACCTCGGTTGGACAGTTGTTGGAGGGATCCCGGCCATGACCGTTTCTCACAAGATCGTCGGCAATGCCATGCAGATGGCAGTGTGCCAAGTCGCTGACGGGCAGACCATCTACGCCGACGCCGGAAAGTTTCTGTGGAAGACGGTCAACGTTGCCGTCGAGACGCATATCGCCAGCCAGAATCAGGCGGGCGGCTCGGGCGGCTTGATGGGCATGGCGATGAACGTAGGCAAGCGCGTGCTCGCGGGCGAGACCATCGCCTTCCAGTACTTTACGCCACGCGGCGGCGCTGGGTTGGTGAGCCTGGCCGGCACCCTGCCCGGCGAGATGCGGGCGATCGAGCTTGACGGTACGAAGGCCTGGTTCGCCGAGAAGAACTCCTTCGTCGGCGCCGAATCAAGCGTCGGCTTCGACATTGCGTTCAGTGGCCTGCGGCAAGGCATCAAGGGTGGCGAGGGGTTCATCCTCGAGAAGTTCACCGGCGTCGGCACCTTGTTGATTGCCGGCGCGGGAAACTTCATCGAGCTCAACCCGGCAAAGTACGGCGGCAAGATTCAAGTGCACACCGGCTGTCTGGTCGCTTTTGAAGAAACTGTTAAGTACGGCGTCGAGCGCATCGGTGCCATGAATGCGCAGACCGTCGTCAGCGGATTGCTCGGCGGCAACGGCTTCAACCTCGCCACGCTCGAAGGCGACGGCACTGTCATACTTCAATCAATGACCATCGACTCGCTCGCGCACGCCATCGTCAAGCACTCGCACATGGGGCACGACGAGAAGGCAAGCAATCCACTCGGCAGTCTGTTCGGAGGGTAGTGACGCAATGGGATTCCTCGACAAAGCAAAGGCCACCGCGACCGCCGCGGTAGCACAGGGTCAGGCCAAGGTCGGCGCGATACAGCAGTCCCGCTCCGAACACGAACTCCACCGCGCCCTTGGTGAAGTGGTCTATCGCCAACAGCGTCATGGTGGCGACCAGGCAGCGGTCGATGCGGCGCTCGTCGCGCTCGATGAGCACTTCGCCCAGGTCGCCCAGGCCGCAGCAGCGCAAGCCGCCGCCGCACCCGCACCGGCACCGGGTCAGCCGGCCACGCCGCCACCGTCGACGACTCAGCCGACGACCCAACCCGGGAACTTCACCCTCGACGATATGTAGTCCGGACGGCGGGGGGCTGGCGCACGAGCGGGCGCTGATCGACGTCCCGTAGACTCGCCGACCGTGCCCGAGTTCATTTACGTCTTCCGAAAAGCGCGCAAGGCATACGGCGAGAAAGTCATCCTCGATGACGTCACGTTGTCGTTCTTGCCCGGAGCGAAGATCGGCGTTGTCGGCCCTAACGGCGCAGGCAAGTCGAGCGTGTTGAAGATCATGGCTGGCATTGAACATCCGAGCAACGGCGAGGCGTACATGACGCCTGGCTTCACCTTCGGAATCCTTGCGCAAGAACCCAAACTCGACGAGACGAAGACCGTGCTCGGCAACGTCGAAGACGGCGTGGCCGAGACCAAAGCGTTGATGGCCCGGTTCAACGAGGTCTCCGAGGAACTCGGCAGCCCCGAGGCCGATTACGACAGGTTGCTGGCGGAGATGGGCGAGCTCCAGACGCAGCTCGACCACCGCAACGCGTGGGATCTCGACGCCCAGCTCGAGCAGGCGATGGACGCGCTTCGCTGCCCCGCGCCCGATGCCGACGTGAGCGTGCTCTCGGGCGGTGAGCGGCGCCGCGTCGCGCTGTGCAAACTCTTGCTCCAGCAGCCTGACTTGCTGCTGCTCGACGAGCCGACCAACCACCTCGACGCCGAGAGCGTGCTGTGGCTCGAGCAGCACCTCGAGAAGTACCCCGGCACGGTGGTCGCGGTGACCCACGATCGGTATTTCCTCGAAAACGTCGCGCAATGGATCCTCGAGATCGACCGCGGTCACACCTACCCCTACGAGGGCAACTACACGACTTACCTCGAGGCCAAGTCGACCCGCATGAAGGTCGAAGGCGCGAAAGACCAGAAGTTGCGCAAGCGTCTCGAAGACGAGCTGACCTGGGTGCGCTCGAACCCGAAAGCACGCCAGGCGAAGAGCAAGGCGCGGCTCGATCGCTACGAAGAGATGGCCACCGAGGCCGACAAGTTCAAGAAGCTCGACTTCGAAGAGATCCAGATCCCACCTGGCCCGCGGCTTGGCAACATCGTCGTCGAAACGTCGAACCTCACCAAGGGTTTCGATGACAAGTTGCTGATGGAGGGCCTCTCGTTTTCGCTGCCACGTAACGGAATTGTCGGCGTGATCGGCCCCAACGGCACCGGCAAAACCACGCTGTTCAAGATGCTCATCGGCGAGGAGCAGCCCGACTCAGGCAGCATCAAGATCGGTGAAACCGTCACGATCTCCTACGTCGATCAGAGCCGCTCGGGCCTCGACCCGAAGAAGAACCTGTGGGAGGTCGTCTCCGACGGACTCGACTACATCAAGGTCGGGCACGTCGAAATGCCGAGCCGCGCCTACGTCTCGGCGTTCGGTTTCAAGGGCCCCGATCAACAGAAGCCCACCGGCGTCCTGTCGGGTGGTGAGCGCAACCGGCTCAACCTCGCGCTCACTCTCAAGCAGGGCGGCAACCTGCTGTTGCTCGACGAGCCGACCAACGATCTCGACGTCGAGACACTGGCATCACTTGAGAACGCGCTGCTCGAGTTCCCCGGCTGCGCGGTGATCACCAGCCACGACCGCTGGTTCCTCGACCGGGTGGCGACGCACATCCTCGCCTACGAAGGTGATTCGAACTGGTTTTGGTTCGAGGGCAACTTCGAGTCGTACGAGAAGAACAAGGTCGAGCGACTCGGAGCCGATGCGGCCCGCCCGCACCGTGCGACCTACCGCAAGCTCACCCGCGGCTAGAACGCCGACTCCGGAAACGCGAGCGCGTACGTGCGATTCACCTTCAGCTGCCCGGTGCGGTGGGACGACATGGATGCCTTCGGTCATGTCAACAACGTGACCTTCTTCACCTACATGCAGGAAGCGCGAACCGGCATGCTGTTCGCCGGCGAGGCGGCCCAGCACATCCCGGATCTCATCAAGGGAGTCGTGGTCGCCCGACACGAGATCGACTATCGGCGGCCACTTGAGTGGCGACCCGAACCGATCGAGGTCGACGTGTGGACCGGTGCGCTGACGTCGTCATCGTTCACGTTGCGTTACGAGATTCGCGACCAGCTCGTGCCCGCTGTGCTCGCGCAGGCGTTGACCGTATTGGTGCCGTTCGACCTAGCAGCTGGCCGACCACGGCGAGTTTCAGAGCCCGAACGCGACTACCTCAGTCGTTACCTCGACTGATGCGGCGCTGCGAAAGTGTCAGTGGTCGCGCATAGCGTGCGGGCGTGGAGCTCATTGATTCTTCTTTGTTGGCAGCCGATTCTTCGCCGGCGTTGCCGTTGGACGAACTCGGGAAACAAATCGTCGATTTGGTGGGGCGGCTTGCTGCGGCGACATCGCGCTGGTTGGTGCTTGTCGCCGAGTTCGACGCTCGGCAAGGCCACCTGCAGTTTGGGTTGGCGTCGACGGCGCAGTGGCTGACCCACGCGTGCGGGATAGCGCATCGCACCGCGGTCGAGCACATACGCGTCGCGCGGTCGCTCAAGCAGTATCTGCGGCTAGCCGCCGAGATGGCTGCGGGGCGGCTGTCGTATTCGCAGGCACGCGCGATCAGCCGGGTCCCCCAACTTGACGAGCCCGGTGAGCCCGCGCTCGTCGATGATCTGATCGAGGCAGCCCGGTACGGCACGGCCGCCCAATTGGAGGTGCTGGTCCGCGGCTTGCGCACCGTCGATGACAACGAGACCCAGACGCAGCCCGCCGAGTATGTGACCCGATCCTGGACTGCCGACAGCCGATGGCGGTTGGGCGCACGGCTGGATCCTGAGCGGGGCGCGATCGTCGACGCCGCGGTCGAGGCGATTACCCGAGCCGAGGGGACAAGCGCCGCTGATGCGCTGGTGCGGTTGGCCGAGATCGCCCTGGCGGCGCTGGCTGATGGGGAGAATCCGCCCCGCGGCTTGCGCGGTGATGAGCGGGCGGCGGTGGTTGTCCATCTCGATGCCGCCCGGGTCCTGGCCCCACCCGCGCCGGCGGCGGCGCCGCGTTCCGCGGAACGCGGGCCCACGGCGGTGCCGCGTTCCGCGGAACGCGGGCGGCCAGCCGGGCGAATCGCTGGCGGGCCTGGGCTGCCCGACCGGGTCGTTGAGCGGCTGATGTGTGCGGGCCGGGTCCGCACCGTTGTTCATGACGGCGCGAACAACCTGTTCGACGTCGGCCGGTCGCACCGGCTGGTCACCGACCGCCAATACCGGGCGCTGATGCTGCGACACCACGGGCATTGCGCATCCGGGTTGCCCGAACACCAAGAACCTGGACGCCCACCACCGCGTCCACTGGCTACACGGTGGGCGCACAGACTTGGACAACCTGCTGCTGTTATGCGAACGGCATCACGTCGCCCATCACGACGGCGCGTTTCAGATTCTCGTCTTCGGCGCCGGCAAATTCCGGTTCGTCACCGCCGACGGGCGCGACCTCAGCACGCCCGTTCACGCGGTCAGCCGAGACGTGCGCCCGATCGAAGACGACCACCCGAATACCGCACCCAACGCCGCCACAACACGATGGGATGGCCAACGCCTCGATCGGCGCTACGCGATCAGCGTCCTCGCCCAGCGTCGTCGAGCCACAGGCTAGGCCGCCGCGCCACAGGCTAGGCCGCCGAGCCGCCGGCTAGGTTGCTACGAGCCGTTCGTCGCGGTCGCGGGCCTGGCGTGAGGCCGACTCCGCGCGCGACAGGAGTGCGCCACCAGCTTCGCCGTCGCCAGCGACGGCGACACCAAGGTGACACGAAACCCGCACAGTGCCGAAGCTGACCTCGAACGGAGTTTCCAGCGCCTCGATGACCGCGCGGGCCAGGTCGACGCCGGCACCAGGCTCGCCGTGGGCGATCAAGGCGAAGTGGCTGGCGCCAAGGTGACCGAGGTCGTGCTCGGGAGCCAGCTCGCCGAGCCGGTTGGCGATCTCGCGCAGTAGTTCTTGCACTCCGGTTGCGCCGTGCATTTCCGTAACGCGGCCCAGTTGTACGACCTGCGCGAGGATGGCGGTCACTTCGGCGTGGCCGGGTTGGGCAGCCGCGCGGCGCGCAAGCGCCCGCACGAGACGCTGCTCATACACGGCCAAGTTCGGGAGGCCGGTGATGGCGTCGTGCAACGCACGACGACGCAGTTCGTCGAGCACCAGCGCGAGATGGATGAGGTCGCCGGCGTGCTGCTGCAACGAGCCGGCGCCGTCGATCACCGTCGCGTCGTCGCGGTCGAGTCCGGCGACCGCCGGCAATTTGGTGACGATGCACCCCACGAACTCGCCTTGTCCGAAGAGCGGGGTGATCAAGATGCGGTCGGCGTGCAGCTCGGCGAGAAGCAAGGCGGTCGACGGACTGGCGTTTTCGCGGCTCACGACCCGAAGCTGATGCTCCGTGCGCAGCCAGTGCATGTCGGGCTGGGTCGCCATGTCGCAGACCAGGTCACCGATCTGCTCTTCGTCGACGACGCCGTCGCCGAGGGTGACGGCGAGGAGCGGCTGCTGGCTGACTGCTTGGAACACGCTGACAACGACGATTTCGGAACCCGTCATGGCGGACGCGACCGCAGTGATCTGGCGCGCGGTGCCGGCAACCGTGCGCTGGCGGGTGCACGCGGTGTGCAGGTCGAGCAGGGCTTGCCCGCTCTGGACGCGGTTGCGCATGCGCACCAGCTCTGAGGTCTGACCGGCGAGGCGACTCTCCAGCCCGTCGACGACGGTTTCGAAGTCGATCGGAGCTTCGCCGACGGCGTGCGGGTCGACGGCAAGACCGACGGACGACGATGTGCCGGGCGAATCGATGGCTGCCAGCGTGGTCGGCTCCACAGCCTCACTCCACTCTTCGGGCGTGCCGAGGCACGCGAAACCGAATGCCTATCCCCACCGATTACGACCGGACGGGGGCCGCACTTGAGGATTTTTGGTTCTCGATCATGGGCGGCGGCATCCGCGACCGCCACCTGAAGACCACCGCCGCGAGCACGTAGCCGGCTGCGACGCAGGCCATGACCGGTACCGACTTGCCCGACGCCGGCAGCAGGGTGGCGGCGACCGCCGCCGCGCCGACGTAGGTGACGTTGAAGAGCATGTCGTAGGCGGCAAAGAGGCGGCCGCGGTAGCGGTCGTCGATCTCCTCTTGCACCGTCGTGTCGACGCAGATCTTCACGCTCTGTGCCGACAGGCCGAGGCCGAATGCGCCGAAGATCAGCGGCACCTGCCGAAACGGCAGCCCGCCGGCAGCGATGGCCACCCCCGCCAGCAACAGCATCACGGTGATCCACGTCGTGGTGCCGACGCGATTCGTCGCTGGGGGCGTGATGACGGCAGCCAGCACAATGCCGACACCGACGGCACCGATAGCGGCACCTAACCCCAGAATGCCGCCGTTCGGATTGCCCGGGCTGGCGAAGTAGTTGCGGTCGAGCAACACGATCGTGAGCGAGGCAACCCCGAAGAGGAACCGGTGCGCGCTGATCGCGCCGAGCGATCGAGCCGCCCGACCACGGCTGGCGATGTAGCGGGTGGCCGCGACCAACTCGCGAACGATCGTGGTGGCCGCGTGCCACGGCGACTGCGCCCGCCCGTCGGCGTCCGCGCTGGTGGTTTGGCTCAGGTCAGGGCCGAGGAGATCGCGGCCCATCATGGCCGCCACCGTCGCCGACATGCCGTAGACCAGCGCCGCGAGCGCCACGATCGCCGCATCGGTGGACGGCGTGGAGCCGGCGCCGACGCGGATCGCTCCGCCGATCCCAACTCCGACGATCGTGGCCACAGATCCCGACGTCGTCGACAGCGCATTGGCGGTGAGGAGGTGTGCATCGTCGACGAGGCGGGGCAACGCGGCCGATAGCGCAGCGAGGAACAGCCGGTTGACGCCGAACGCGCAGACCACAATCACGAAGAATGCTGCGCCGGCCGAGTTGACCAACACGAGTGCGGCGACGACGAGCACGAGCACAACTTTTACGACGTTGCCCACGACCAGCACCCGTTGCCGTCGCCAGCGGTCGAGAAACACGCCGACGAAGGGCCCGAGGATCGAATACGGCAGCAACAATGCTGCGAACGCGGCCGCAGTTTTGCCTGGCGTGGTGGCCTTTTCCGGCGAGAAGAAGACGAAGCTGGCCAGGCCGGCCTGGAAAATGCCGTCGGCGGTTGCGGACACCAACCGAGTTCCGTAGAGGCGCACGAAGTTGGGTGTGGCGAATACCTCGCGAACCCGGGCGGTCCTGGTCACAGCCGAACCCTACGGGCCGATCACCGGTAGCTCGTCCCCGTGGCCCGGGCTGTTCACCAGGCTGTCGGCGGCCATCGTGAGGTATCCCCACAACGTGGCGTCGTCGTCCGGCGCGAGTGCGAGCTCGTCGACGGCCGTTCGCATGTGCCGAAGCCAGGCATCACGTTCGGCGAGGCCGATGCGAAACGGTGCGTGCCGCATACGCAGACGCGGGTGGCCGCGCAGATCGCTGTAGGTCTTGGGTCCACCCCAGTACTGCTCGAGAAACATGCGCAGGCGCGTCTCGGCCGCCTCGAGATCGGCGTCAGGGTAAAGCGGACGCAGCAGCGGGTCGTCGGTGACGCCCTGATAGAAACGATGCACGAGTTGGCGGAAGGTATCGGCCCCACCTACACGGGCATAGAAACTGCTGCCGATCGGCTCCGTCACACTCATCAGTCTCCCAGCACGCCACCGAGTCTCCAGCACGCCACCGAGAGGATCCACCATGGCCACGACCCGCACCGCGACCACGCACTGGGAGGGCCCGCTCCTTGACGGCGGCAAAGGCTCCGTGTCTCTCGACTCGTCGGGCCTCGGCACGTTCGAGGTCAACTGGGCGTCGCGCGCCGAGGCCGCTGACGGCCGCACCAGCCCGGAAGAGCTGATCGGGGCGGCGCACTCGTCGTGTTACTCAATGGCGCTCTCCGCGGCACTCGCGCGCGCCGGGCACACCGAGATCGCCTTGGTCACCAAGGCCGACGTCACCTTTCAGCCCGGCGAGGGCATCACCGGCAGCCATCTCACCGTTCGCGGCACGGTGCCAGGCCTGACCGCCGAGCAGTTCGCCGAGTTTGCGGAGGGAGCCAAGATCGGGTGCCCGGTGAGCAAAGCGCTCACGGGAACGACGATCACGCTCGACGCGGCGCTCGCCTGACGGGTCAGTTCTTCGCGAAGAACACGTCAACTGTCTGGGCAGTGATCGACCGCACGCTCAACGTGTAGTTCGACCCGACCGGTGTTGAGGCCTTGGCGTTGGCGATCACATTTCCGCTACACGCAATCAGAATTGTGCCCCCGGGTACGTCGATCAGACTCTTGCTCGTCGACGGGCTGCTGGAGGGGGTGGGGGTGGGGGTGCCTGACGGCGAGGACGACGACGTGCCTGACGCGGACGGCGAGCTAGTGGGCGTCGCCGAGGGTGAGCCCGACGGTGACGGCGACTTGGAGCCGGAGGCCGTCGGCGACGGCGACGGCGAGACCGCACCACCGACGGCCTTGCCGTTCTGACAGGTGAATACGTACTCGATCGCGTTCGCCGGCACGACAAACGGCGACGATGTGGGCGGCGAAGGTGTGATGGGCGCCGTCGGGGTTGCGCTGACCGGGGCGGTCGCGGCTCTACTCGATCGACTGGCGCGTGGACTCGGGAGCAGCGTATTCGGCGGGCTGCCAGAAATCGGCGCTGCGGTGATCGCGGAGGCGGCGGCCGGGCTGCTCGGTGGTCGAGACGGCGCGGGCGTTGAGCTGGCCTTGGGCTGCGGCCCATGCGCGCTCAGCAGGTCTTGGGTGCCGCTCACCTCGCGGCCGACATGTTCGACCGCAGTAAAGGTCACGGCGGTGATCAGCACACACGAGAGCACCCAGCCGAACGCGAGGGTCAGCGGCCGGCCGAACCACACGCGGCCGCCATCGCTGGCCCGGCGGCGGGGCTGCTCGTTGGCAGCCTCGTCGTGCGCCGATGGCCAATCATCTGGGCCGTTATCGTGTGCCACCTCCCCATTCTCGGCTCGCCGGGGTGGCTGCGGAGTTAAACGGCTCTCAAAGCCCCTGGGCGGTCTGCGGCACGCCCGGTGTCGGTCAGGCCGCCAGATTGAGTAGCGTCACTGTCGTGCCCCGCCTCTTGCTGATCGAAGACGACGCCGCGATCCGGTCCTCGCTCACGCGGTCATTGAGCGAGCGCGGCCACGCCGTCGCGTCGGCGCCTACCGCGATGGCCGGTCTGCAGGCAGTGGTCGATACCGCGCCCGACCTGGTCGTGCTTGATCTCGGGCTGCCCGACCTTGACGGCGGAAAGCTGATTCAGATGGTCAGGGCCGTGAGCAAGGTGCCGATCATCGTGGCTACCGCGCGCGACGACCAGGCCGAAATGGTGCGCATCCTCGACTGGGGGGCCGACGACTACGTCGTCAAGCCGTTCGCCTCCGACCACCTTGAGGCCCGCATCAGAGCGGTCTTGCGCCGCATGGCCAGCGAAGACCCGGCGCAGGCGGTGATGGTCGGCGGGTTGCGCATCGACCAGCGCACGCGTGAGGCGACTCTCGACGGCGCCAAGCTCGAACTCACCCGCAAAGAATTCGACCTGCTGTTCTTCCTCGCCGAGCATGAAGGCGAGGTGGTCAGCAAGCGGGTGCTGCTCGCCGAGATCTGGCAGCAGGCATACGGCGGCGCCGACAAGACCGTCGACGTGCACTTGTCGTGGCTGCGGCGCAAGCTCGGCGAGTCCGCAGCCGCACCGCGCTACCTCTTGAGCGTGCGTGGCGTCGGAGTGAAGCTGGTCGGCCCGACCGATCCTGAAAGCTAGCCGCACCGGTGCGCAGGAGGCTGCTCATTCTGGCGGCGGCGACCACCTCGCTCGTGATCGTCGCGTTTCTCGTGCCGCTGTCGGTCCTGGTCAGCAACCTGGCCCACCAACGTGCCCTCAATGACGGGCTGAAGCAGTCACAGACCGTGGTGAACGCGGTCCAGACGGGCGAGCTCACCCGCGCCGACATCGCCAGCGCCATTGCGCACCCACCCGCCGGCATCGTCGTGTCGGTGCAACTCGGGGACGGCAGTTGGGTGGGGCCGTTACCGCCCGACGCCAACTCGGCGGCGCGGCAGCGAGCTGTCGGGCCGAACGGCACCGAGCTGCGAGAAGTGCAGGCACGGTACGCCGGCGGCATCGAGATCTGGCACCCGATCACCGACAAGCCAGGCCGGCCCATCGTCGTCCGCACGTTTGTCGAGTCGTCGCTGTACGACAAAGGCGTGTTCTCGGCCGTCGTGATCTTGGTGATGGTCGGCATCGCGATTCTGATTGTGGCGATGGTCATCGCCGACCGACTCGCCCAGTGGACCGTACGACCCGTGGCCGCGCTCGCGTCGACGGCGAACCGGTTGTCGGCCGGTGAATTACTGGCTCGAGCCCCTGTCGCCGGCCCACGTGAAGTAGTCGAAGTCGGCGTCGCCATGAACCGGCTGGCGCAGCGCATCAGAGAATTGCTCGACGACGAACGCGAGCAGGTTGCCGACCTCTCGCATCGCCTGCGCACGCCAGTCGCGGCGGTCAAGTTGGCGGCCGAGGCCTTGCCCGAATCGGCCGAAGCGACCCGATTGACCGAACACGTCGACGCGCTCGAGCGTTCTGTCGGCGACGTCATCAGAGAGGCCCGGCGCGGCGTGCGGACGCGTTCGTCGCCGGGCTGCGACGTGGTGGCGGTCGTGAAAGGCCGGGTCGCCTTTTGGTCAGTGCTGGCAGAAGACCAAGGACGCCGAGTGGAGCTGCGATTGCCGGCCACGCCGCGTTCGGTACGGGTATCGGCCGAAGACCTCGGCGCCGCGGTCGACGCGCTGCTGGAGAACGTGTTTGCGCACACGCCGGAGGGCACCGGCATGTCGGTAGCGGTCGAGCTTGGCCGGGTCGACGCGTGGATCACCGTCGCCGACGAGGGCCCCGGCATCGGGCAGGGATCGGTCGACCGCGGCCGTAGTGCCGGAGGCTCGACCGGGCTTGGCCTCGATATCGTGCGGCGCACGGCTGAGGCGTCGGGTGGTCGCTTCGACGTCGGCACGTCACCGAGTGGCGGCGCGTCGATGCTGATGCGTCTCGGCCCGTCGCAATAAGAGCTGGCCCGTCGCAATGACCGATTGACGCTCGGTTAGGTCGGTAGCTGCAGACCGGTATTCGTCGCTAGGAAACCCAGGGTGTCGGCGGAGAGATCGACACTGCGACTGACCGCGCGCGCGCCATGGCCGACATCGCTTTCGCGGCGCAACACGATGGGTTTCGGACCAGCAGTGGCGGCCTGCAGCGCGGCGCACATTTTGCGTGCGTGCAACGAATCGACGCGGGTATCGGAGTCGAAGACAGTGAACAACACGGCCGGATACGCCACCCCGTCGGCTACGTGGTGATACGGCGAATAGCTCAGCAACCAGCCGAGTTCGGTCGGGTCATCGGCGGTGCCATACTCCTCGCTCCACAGTTGACCGAGACCAAACTTCTCGTAGCGCACCATGTCGAGCAACGGCGCCGAGCAAGCGACGGCCGCATAGCGTTGCGGCGCCTGGGTGAGCGCGGCTCCGACAAGCAGCCCGCCATTGCTGCCACCGGAAATTCCCAGCTGTGCGGCCGTCGTCCAGCCGTTGTCGACCAGCCAGTCGGCAGCGGCGTGAAAGTCGTCGAACACGTTCTGCTTGTTGTCGCGCATGCCGTCGCGGTGCCAGCTCTCGCCTTCTTCGCCGCCGCCCCGCAAATTGGCGACGGCGTAGGTGCCGCCGGCTTCGACCCAGGCGAGCATGGTGGCCGAATATCCGGGGTTCATCGAAACGCCGAATCCGCCGTAGCCGCCGAGAATTGTGGGCCGCGGCTGCTCGGGTTCGGCGTCGGGCGACACGACGATCATGCGCACGGTGGTGCCATCGCGCGAGGTGTAGTCGACGAGGCGGGCATGCACCTTGGGCACGTCGACCGTGCCGGGCGCAGTCGCCCACGGTGTGGTCTGCCGGCTGATCGCATCGAACCGGAAAACGCTCGAGGGCGTGACGTGGTCGGTGTAACCGAACCAGCAGTCGGTGCCACCTTCCGGATGGTCGGACAGCCCGCCGATGGAGCCGAGACCGGGCAGCGGCACGTCGCCGATGCGCTCGCCGGTTTCGAGGTCGTGCAACGTGAGTTCGCCGACGGCGTGCCGGGTGTATGCGGCGAGCAACAGAGGCTGGACCAATCCGTCGCCATCGAGGATCGCGAAATCCTCGAGCACCGCTTCAGGGTCTTCGGGCAGCAGATCGCGCCACGTCGCCATGCTCGGGTCGTGCGGCGTCGTGACGACCAGCCGACCCCGTGGTGCGTCGCGGTCGGTGTACAGGTAGGCCCGACCGTCACGGCCTACATGCAACGACGTGTGGGCGTCGACGCCAACCTGCACCTCCGTCAACACCGGCGCCGCCGGGTCGGACGTCGTGAGGTCGGCCAACCATAGGTCGTTACGCGGCGCGGTGCCGGGCGATGCGCTGACGACCAGCCAACGCCCGTCGATGCTCACCGACGCGGAGAAGAACGTGGTCTTGTCGAACTCGGCCCCGAAGATGCAGACATCGGTGGCTGCGTCGGATCCGAGCTGGTGCAGCCACACCCGGCGATGAAACTGTTCTTCACCGGCCGGCACATCGGTGGGCGCAAGTCGACGGACGTAGTAGAACGCCTGCCCACCAGGTAGCCAGCCGATGGGGGAGTACCGGCAGCGATCGATTGGTCCGTCGATGACGGCACCGCTGTCGACGTCGATGACCCGAAGGATCGACTCTTCGTCGCCGCCCGCTGACAGCTGATATGCCAGCAGTCGGCCTTCTTTCGACGGCTGCCACGCGTCGAGGGTGGTCGAACCGCTGGGGTCGAGCAGCATCGGATCTAGCAGCACGCGTTCGGTGCCGTCAGGGTCGACGGTGATCAGCACGGCGTGTTCTTGCGAGGCCGTGCGGCGCATGAAGAACTGCCGTTCCCGGCGCCACGCCGGGGCAGTGACTACGCCGGCGGCCAAGAGTGCGGTCAGCCGTTCGCGTAGGCCGGCGCGGCCCTTGATCGCGCCCAGTTGGTCGTTTGCAAGGGCATCTTGGGCCGTGAGCCAGTCGACCGTTTCACCGGCGGTGGCGTCTTCGAGCCAGCGATACGGGTCGGCGACGTCGAACGTGGGCGCAGAGGCGGGCAACCGCTCGACCAGTTCGTCGCGGTGGGCGGTCGGGTAGCTCGGCAGATCCATGCCGCAACCCTAACCAGGCGCAGACAGGTCCGCCGACAAAGGCCGCGCTAGGTCTCGATTCGTTCTCGACCCGCGGGTGGGCAGCTGAATTGCTGGCGCCGAGCCGATCGACCCGCGAGACTGTGCGCACATGAATCGGTGACGAGGCGGCGAGGAGGCGGAGATAGCCGACATGGCTTACGCGCTTGTTCTCAACGCAACGTACGAGCCCATCGGCGTCGTACCCGATCGCCGCGCGCTCTTGCTGGTGCTTGCGGCGAAAGCAATTCCGCTCGAAGCCGGCGATGCAGTGGCACACAGTGCAACTGCCGCCATCACGGTTCCTGCGGTCGTCAAGCTGACCCGATTCGTGAAGATTCCGTATCGCACGGTAGTTCCGCTTACCCGCCGCGGTGTGTTCTTGCGCGACGGTGGGCGATGCGCGTACTGCGATGCGCCGGCGACCAGCCTCGACCATGTGGTGCCGCGCAGTCGCGGTGGCGCGCACACGTGGGACAACGTCGTGTCGTGCTGTCGTCGGTGCAACCATGTGAAGGCTGATCGAACCGTTTCCGAGCTCGGCTGGCGGTTGCGTAAGGCCCCACGCGCACCGAGCGGCGTGGCTTGGCGGATCCTTGGCACCGGTCGCAGTGATCCGAAGTGGATCCCTTACCTCGACGGCGAAGGATCGACCGGGTTCGGTCGACCGATTGACCAATCTGCCACCGCGTAGTCTCGCCGCATGGCCGACCTGCACGACCTTTCCGCTCTCGAACAGGCGGCCGCAGTCCGTGCTCACGAGGTTTCGCCGTCCGATCTGGTTGAGCACTATCTCGGCCGCATCGAGCGCTTGAGCGATGCCGTGGGCGCATACGTGACCGTGACGCCCGAGCTCGCGCGGTCGCAGGCTCGCGCGGCCGAACGTGCGTTGTTCGAAGCCCCCGAATCGGCGCCGCCGTTGCTCGGCGTGCCGGTCGCGATCAAAGACCTCACCGACGTGGCTGGTGTTCGGTGCACGCTCGGTTCGGCCGCGTTCGTCGATCGGGTGGCAACGGTCGACGCGCATGTGGTCACCTTGCTGCGACGAGCCGGCACGGTGATTCTCGGCAAGACGAATGCGGCCGAGTTCGGTGCGCCCGCATATACCGAACCAGACGTCGCGCCACCGGCCCGTACGCCGTACGACCTGTCGAAATCGGCCGGCGGTTCGAGCGGGGGTGCCGGTGCTGCCGTCGCGGCCGGACTCGCGCCGTTCGCCCAGGGAAATGACGGTGGCGGTTCGGTCCGCATTCCGGCGAGTGCGTGCGGGCTCGTCGGTTTGAAGGTAAGCCGAGGGCGGGTGAGCAACGGTCCGGTGTCGGGCGACTCCAGCGGATTGGCCTGGCACGGGCCGCTGACGCGCACCGTTCGCGATGCGGCTGCGTGGCTCGACGCCACTGCCGTCGCGATGCCCGGCGACCCGTACTGGGCTCCGCCGCTGCCCGCCGGTGACAGCTTCGTCGGTGCGGTCGATCGCCCGCGGTCACGGCTGCGAGTCGCCCGGTACGCCGACCCGGTGATAGCTGAGACTCCGGTCGATGCCGAGTGCCTGGCGGCGTACGACGACGCGACCAAAGTGCTCCTCGAACTCGGGCACGAAGTCGACGACGTCGTCGCTCCAGACGGGCGCGAACTCGTGCCCGATTTCGAACTCGTGTGGTCAGTGCTGGCGACGATGACGCCGGTGCCGGCGGCCCGCAGCGCGTCGTTGCGACCGCTTACGCAATGGCTGCGCGAACGTGGTGCACAGGTGTCAGGCCATGCCTACGCGATGGCGTTGGCGAGATTGCAGGCTGCGGCCCGACGCATCATCGTCGACCTCCTCGAGTACGACGCCGTCTTGACGCCGACGCTCGCGTTGCCGCCGGTTGCTGTCGGGGCACTACGTGATGACGCTGATCCGGCTCGCGACTTCGAGAACCAGAAACGCTTCACGCCTTTTACGGCGGTCGCGAACCTCACCGGGCAGCCGGCCATCACCTTGCCACTGGGGTGGGGCCAGACCGGGTTGCCTATCGGCGTGATGCTGACCGGCCGACCGGCAGGTGAGGCTGGGCTGCTCGCCTTGGCCGGCCAACTCGAAGCCGCTCGACCCTGGTCGGTGCACCACCCGGACTGCTGGTGACCGGCATCGACCCGGGGTTGGCCGAGCTCGCCCACCGGCACGGCGTCGCTACGTCGTTTCACGATTGGCGGGGTGGCGAACGCACCGTCTCGCCAGCGGCCGTGACGTCGGTGCTGCGAGCGTTGGGCGTCGATCCCGATGTCGCCGCGAGTTCACCCGACGAACGGCACGACGATGCGTGGCGGCGCATGCTGCCGGTGTACGTCGTCACGCGTGTGGGCTCGCCGGTGCGGCTTGGCGTGCACGTACCGCACGGCGACCAGGTTTCGGTGGTGCTTGAACTCGAAGACGGCAGCCGCCTCG
>OLLJ01000032.1_pt1 | contig 16802 bp, 14 predicted proteins | sample 1604521 | NCBI WGS metagenome assembly OLLJ01 (sample SAMEA104055714, study PRJEB20765) | soil metagenome | isolation source: soil
CGTTAACGTGCACGTGCAGCGGTTGCGATCAAAGGTCGAACGCGATCCCGAGCGCCCCGAAATCGTGGTCACCGTGCGGGGCGTTGGCTACAAGGCCGGCCCGGCGTGACCAGCGCCGAAGGTCGAGGCTCGTGACGTCGGCTGACTTTGACGGCGCGGCGACTGCCCCGAAGGTCGCGCGGCGCCGACACCGCTTCCGTTTCATTCCACGTCGGCTACGTCGTCGTGGCGGTCGAATCCTGCGCCGGGTGACGAGACGCTGGCGTCGGTCGATCCAGGTGCGGGTGGTGAGCAGCACCCTCGTCGTGTCGGCGATCGTCGTCGCACTGCTCGGCTTTGTCGTCCTTCATCAGGTCAAGCAGGGCTTGCTCCAGGCGAAGTTGCGGTCGTCAATCGCCGAGGAACAGCTCGGCATCAGCACCGCGCGTGCGCAGCTCACGTCGGAGTCGGGCGACCGCGACGTGCAGGCCGTGCTCCAGCAGGTGGTGCAGTCGCTCAGCCCCGTGCAGGTCGGCCGCTTTGGCGGCTATGAAGTGGTCGGCGTCGAACTCGTCACCACCACCGGCTCGCGCACGTCGCCGGCGCTCAACAATGGACTGGACGCGAGCAGCGTGCCGGCCGCCCTCATCGCCGCCGTGAACGCCGGCGACAAGCAGTACTACTACTCGTACAGCCGCATGCTCTACAAAGACAAGTTCGGGACGCCCGAGTTGGCGATCGGCAGCGCGCTACCGCTGCCCGACAACAGCACCTACCAGTTCTACTACCTGTTTTCGCTGGCCCAGCAGAAGCAAGCCCTCGACCTGGTGTGGCGCACGTTGCTGTTCAGTGGCATCGCACTCGTCATGCTGCTGGCCGGCGTTGCCTGGCTGGTCACTCGCCAAGTGGTGACACCAGTGCGTATGGCGGCTCGCATCGCCGAGCGGCTGGCCGATGGTCGACTGCAAGAGCGCATGACGCCCAAAGGCGAAGACGATCTGGCCCTTCTGGCCACGTCGTTCAACAAGATGGCCGACAGTCTGCAAAAACAGATCCGCCGGCTCGAGGAGCTGTCGCGCATCCAACGTCGGTTCGTGTCCGACGTGTCGCACGAGCTGCGTACCCCGCTCACAACCGTGCGCATGGCGGCCGACGTGTTGCACGAAGCGCGCGCCGATTTCGACCCGGCGAGTGCGCGCTCGGCCGAACTGCTGCAGACCCAACTCGACCGGTTCGAATCGCTACTCGGCGACTTGCTCGAGATCAGCCGGCACGACGCGGGCGCGGCGTCACTCGAAGCCGATGCGATCGACATCCGCGAGCTCGTGCGGCGCGTGGCCGACGCGACCGAACCACTGGCGGTGCGTCGCGGCAGCACGATGGTGCTGCACTTGCCCGACGAGCCGTGCATCTGCGAAGCAGACGGACGCCGGGTCGAGCGGATCCTGCGCAACCTGTTCGTCAACGCGGCTGAGCACGGCGAAGGCGGCGTGATCGACGTGCGAGTCGAGGCGGACGACGACGTGGTGGCAATCGCCGTGCGCGACCACGGCATCGGGCTACGGCCCGGAGAAGCGTCGTTGGTGTTCAACCGGTTCTGGCGGGCTGACCCGGCCCGAGCTCGCACCACCGGCGGTACCGGGCTTGGCCTGTCGATCGCGTCGGAAGACGCCCGACTGCACGGCGGTCGGTTGCAGGCCTGGGGCGAGCGCGGCAAGGGCTCGCAGTTCGTGCTGACGCTGCCGCGGCGCGCGGGCGCGGTCGTCATGAAGTCGCCGATCCAGGTTGAACCCGCCGATATCAACGACCCGCCGGCCGAGACGTCGGCTCCGGTCAGCACCGATCGCGTCGTTCTCTCCGGCCCCGGCCCTGGCAGCATCGCCACCGTGCGGAGCGGCAATGAGTGATATCAGGTACGCAAGTGATCTATGGCGGGTGCGGTGGGCGATCGCCGCGTCAGCAGCCGTGCTGGTGAGCGCATGCACCGCGGTGCCCGATAGCGGCGGCGTGCATGCGGGCAACGAGGTAGCACCGTCGGCCACGACGAAGGTCGGCCTCCAGGCGCGCACGCCCGTTCCGAACGACGTGCCCCAGAACATCGTGCTCGGCTTCCAGTTCGCCAACGCCGACATCGGCACCGCAGCCGTCGATGCACTCGGTATCGCGAAGGCCTACCTCGCCGACGGTGCGTCGTGGCAACCGCAAGGCGTCACGGTGGTCGGCGATTCGTCAACCGTGACTCTCGTGCCGAACGGCGACACCTCGACGGTGAAGGTCGTCTACACGCAGGTCGGTGCGCTCGCGGCCGACGGCACCTACCAGCCGAGCCCCGACGGTCAGTCGCTCGAGTACGACTACACGTTGTCGAAGGGCGCGGCCGAAAAGGGCCAGTGGCGCATCACGAATCCGCCGCCCTTCCTGGTACTCACCGTCGATCAAATCGAGAGCACGTATCAGAAGGGGTACGTGTACTTCCTTCGGCCCGACGAGCAGATGCTTGTGCCGGTACGCGTCTTCTTGCCGGTGCGCGATCACTTCGCCGACGCGTTGCTGAGGACGTTGCTTCAGGGGCCGCCGGCCTGGCTGAAGTCCGCCGTGACCACCGCGATTCCGGCGCACACCGCGCAAATGCAACCGTCGTCCGAGGCGAACGGTGTGACGACAGTCGAGTTGTCGCGCGAGATTGCGTCGGCGTCCGACTCAGAACGCAACGCGATCGCCGCGCAGATCTCCTACACGCTCGCGAACGCAGCGACGTTCTCGCAGAATTTTGGGTCACTGCGCATCCTCGCCGGTGGTCAGCCCTTCCTGAGTTGCAAGGGCAACGCGTTGCAGACTGCGAAAGACTGCAGCAGCTTCGACGGTGACGCGCTCCGCTTCAACTTCTACTTCACCGACCTCGACCACCGATCGCGCGACCACCTCGATCACTTGCTTCCTGGTGACACGGGCGCCTTCGGCATCACCAACCTGCAGGCAGCTTCGCTGGTCCCTCGGCTCACAGTGTCGGGCACGCCCGACCTGATCGCAGGTGTTGCCCAAGGGACAGGCACGGCGCTCGATCTCTACGCCGGCCCAGTGGCCCAGCCCAAGAAGTTGCTTGAAGGCAGTGCCTTTACGACACCCTCCTGGGATTCGCTCGGCAATCTCTGGACCGTGTGGCAGGACAAAAGCTCGTCGGCACCGCAAATCCGGGTGGCACCGGCCGGCAAGGCCACGCTGCCCGGCCCGGTAGCCCTGCCGCCGATCCTGGCGAACAAGGTCATCCAAGAGCTCAAGGTGTCGCGCGACGGCACCCGCATTGCCGTGCTGGCGGTCTCGACAAACGTCAGTCAAGTGCTGGTCGGTTCGGTCAACAAAGACGGCACGATCGCGAACTTCTATCCGGTCGCGCCGTCGCTCACGACCGCCAGCGACTTCGTGTGGGCGTCGTCGACCCGGCTGGAAATTCTCGCAAACGCCCCGAGCAATGCGGCCGCGGGTAGTACGAGTCAGCTCTGGGGGGTCGACGTCGACGGTTGGCCAACGTCGTTGGCTGATCAGCTGGTTTTGACGGACGCGGCCTCGATCGCCGACGCCCCCGGCGAGAGCCTCGTCGTGGGCACGACATCGAACGTGATCGAGAAGCTCACGAACAACAGCTTTGACGTGGTGGGCGAGGGCACGTCACCGCGGTATCCAGGCTGATCGACCGGGTTACCCACAGTTCGCAGGTCGTGCGCGTTTCGATCGCACAGGTTGCCGACGCGAGCCGCCGACGATGCGGCAGACGGTGTTGGCTGCGTGGATGAACGTGGCTTCCGGTCTGGCGGCTGGCCTCGACCTGCTGCTGCCCTCGCGCTGCGCCGGGTGCGCGGGCGGCAACGGCGGCAACGGCGGCGAGCACCGCGTTCGTGGTCTGTGCGCTCGGTGCCGCGACGAGATCAGGCAGGCCAGCCCGCTCGCGTGGCAGCTGCAAGCAGCCGATGGGGTGGCAACGTTGCCCGGCTTCGCGTCGTCCGCTTATGACGGGGTCATCAGATCGGCGCTGCTCGAGTACAAGGAGCGCGGTCGGCTCTGCCTGCGTTTCGAGCTTGCCGACAGCTTGCTGATCGGCGTGCTCGCCGCTGCTATGGCGAGCGGGCGCCCGCCGCCGTGGGAGCGTTCGCTTCTCCTCGTGCCGGTGCCGTCGGCCGTGGCGACGCGGCGTGCGCGCGGGCACGATCCGGTCGGCGCACTCGCGACGCTGGCGGCCAGGCATCTCCGCGCGCTGCGCATCGACGCGCGCGCAGTACGGGCACTGCGGCAAGGTCGCTCAGTCGACGATCAGGCGGGTCTCGATGTGGTCGGTCGATGGGCCAACCTCGCTGGCGCGCTTGCGGTATCGCGACCGGCACGCATTCGTGGCCGCGAGGTCATTGTGGTCGACGACATCGTCACGACGGGGGCGACCGCGCTTGAGGCGGCGCGGGCATTGTCGACGGCGGGGGCGAGGGTGTTAGCGGTGGCATGCGTGGCGGCGACACCGCGCAGGTTTCCGGCTAAGTTGTGAGTGTGGCGTCCGCTCGGGTCCGTGGTTGCGCCGGTGCAAACCGGCAAGCCGATGCCAGTCGCAGGCGAAACGGCCCACGTAAGGCGACTCGTCGTCGTCCGATCACGGTGCGGCTTAGAAGTAAGTCCTGCCTCGCCGGCGGCCACTTGGCTGCCGACCGAGAGAAGGTCACTAGTGGCAATGATGCGCACCTGCGCGCTGCGAGCACCTCGGCAGGCGAATGTGGGGTCGAAGACCAGGTCGGCCGGGCGGACGTCACGCATCAACACGAGAACGGGTGGCTGGTCATCATGGCTGAGGTCGGGATAAATGGCTGACGTTGTCATCAGTGGTCGGCATGTTGAGGTGCCGGCGCAGCTGCGCGCACATATCGACGACAAACTGGCGAAGGTTTCGAAGCTGGCGCCGAAGGCGATGCGGGTCGACGTGCAAATCTCGCGCGAACGCAATCCGCGGCTGGCTGAAATTTGCGATCGGGTCGAGCTCACCTGCGTGTCCGCCGGGCCGGTGATCCGAGCCGAAGCGGCCGCACCGGAAATGACCGAAGCGTTCGACCTTGCCTGGGCCAAGCTCGAGGCACGACTGAGGCGCGCGGCCGATCGCAAGCGGGTGCATCGGGGTGTGCGCACGCCGATTTCGGTGGCGAGCGCCACCGCGGGCCTCAGTGCCGTCGTCCCGCCGGGATCGGGTGCTGCCGAGACAATCGAGCCGGACGACGATGCGCGCGCCGGTGGCAGTGATGGCAGTGACGGCAGTGACGGCCGCGGGCCTGACGGGCCCATGGTCGTGCGGGAGAAGCTGCACCTCGCCTCGCCGATGACGCTCGACCAAGCGCTGTACGAGATGGAGCTGGTCGGCCACGCGTTCTTCTTGTTCGCCGACCGCGACACCGGCCTGCCGAGCGTGGTCTATCGCCGTCATGCGTACGACTACGGCGTGATCCGCATCGACACCAGAGCACATTCGGAGTCGGCGGGCCAGGCATAACCCGTTAGCCGCGATGATCAAGGATCGCGGGTTTCTTGCGATCAGGCCCCACTCGGCGGGTGATCGTCCGTACGATGAGGTGATTCGCAACGGCTGTCCGATTCGCCCTGATCACCGCGGGGCAGGATCACCAAGCGATGGGTAGATGGAGCTGTGGGATAGATGGAGGTGCCATGAACGACGGGCACGAGTTCACTGACCCGCAGGATGATCGGCGTTCGCATGAGCACGCTGACCGCCGCGCAGCTGGCGACACCGGCGACGAGCCCGATGCGCGACCGCGCGTGGGCACCGCCCGCGACCCGATCCGCGTGCTTATCGTCGACGACCACGCGCTCTTTCGTCGCGGACTCGAAATGGTGCTTGCTCAAGAGCCCGACATCGAACTCTGTGGCGAGGCCAGCGACGGCACCGAGGCGGTCGCGAAGGCCGAAGAGACGCTGCCCGACATTGTCTTGATGGACGTGCGAATGCCGCGACGCAGTGGCATCGAAGCCTGCACGGCCATCAAGGACGTCGCCCCGTCGGCGCGCATCATCATGCTCACGATCAGCGACGAAGAAGCCGACCTGTACGACGCGATCAAGGCCGGCGCGATGGGCTACCTGCTGAAGGAAATCTCCATCGACGAGGTGGCCGCCGCGATCCGGGCGGTACATGGTGGGCAGTCACTGATCAGCCCGTCGATGGCGTCGAAACTGCTGAGCGAGTTCGCCTCGATGATTAAGAAGGGTGACTCGCGCCAGCAGGTACCGGTGCCCAAACTCACCGACCGCGAGATGGAAGTACTGCGGCTGGTTGCGAAGGGCCTCAACAACCGTGACATCGCCAAGCAGTTGTTCATCAGCGAGAACACGGTGAAAAACCACGTGCGCAACATCCTCGAAAAGTTGCAGCTGCACTCGCGCATGGAAGCCGTGGTCTACGCAGTTCGCGAGAAATTGCTCGAGATCACCTGAGCCTCGGCCGCGATTGCGGCGTTGATGGCAGCGGCGGACGACGCGGGCGCCACTGCCTCGACTGCGATGTTGGTGCATCCAACCCAGGTCGCGGCCTCGTGCATTGCGTCGCGAATCGCGCCCGCAGTTGCCGCGATCTTTGCGGGAGTTGCGTGCTGCGGCATGACAGTTACCTGGCGCGCAATGAGAGTGCCGGCCTCGCGGGCTGGGTCTACGCGGGCCACGATGTGGCCGCCCGCGAGTACCGGCATGGCGAAGTACCCGTGCTGGCGCAGGGGTTTTGGCACGTAGGCCTCGAGCCGATGATCGAGCCCGAAGATGCGCGCGGTGCGCCGGCGATCCCAGACCAGGGAGTCGAACGGCGACAGCAAGGTCGTGCGGTGCCGGCCCCGCGGCAGGCCTGCATCTATCGCGTCGGGGGAGGCCCAGGCTTGCTCGCGCCAGCCGGCCACCGTCACCGCCACCAAGTCGCAGTCGTCGATGAGTGGCGCGATGTCGGTCTTTTTGAGTCGGTAGTAGTCGGCGAGATCGGCCAGGGTGGCCACGCCTAAGGCGCGGGCCGCGTGCGCAACGAGCTCGCGACGGCAGGCGTCGTCATCGAGGTCAACCGCCCGCAACGTCGCCGGCAGCACCCGTTCAGGCAGGTCGTAGACCCGACGCCAACCAACCCGGCGCGCACAGATCAGCTCACCCGAGGCGATCAAGAACTCGGCGGCCCCCTTGATGTCCGACCAACCCCACCAGTCGGCCGTCTTCTTAGCGCCACCGAGTTCAGTGGCGGTCATCGGCCCTTCGGCGCGCACGCGCGCGAGCACGGTCTCGGCGGCGGCGGCCGCGTGCGAATCCCACAGGCGTTCGCGCTGCGCGTAGTGGCGTCGGCGGAACGCGAACAGCGGCCAATGCGCGAGCGGCAAGACACACGCCGCGTGTGCCCAGTATTCGAAACAGTCGCCGCCCCAGTACGCGGCGTCGATGCTCGGCCGGGCGATAGCTCCGAGACGGGCGGCGGGCACCAGCTCGTGTGAGCGGGCGAGCACCGAAATGGTGTCGAGCTGCACCGCGCCCAGTGACCGGACGACGCCGGGCACCCCGGCGCGCCGATCGGGAGCGCCCACGAGATGCTGCGCGGCCAGCGCCAGCCGGCGGGCGTCGTCGCTCGACAACTCCACCCCGCGCGACCCGGCCATGGGTCGGATCGTAGATCGCCGCGCCGACGCAGCCCCCCTTTGTTGGCGAGCGTGCCGGCCCGGCGCAGGTCGAGTCGCCCCCCTGAGGGCCTCCTCGCCTACGATGGCCCGAGAACGGTGAGAGCACGGTGGGTCAGCCGCGCTCAGACGTCCGTGTCCGTCGTCCACTCGTGTTTTCGAGGAGCCAGTCGCCGTGCCCGCTCTCTTCGACAAGGTCATGCGCGCAGGTGAGGGCAAGATCCTGCGGGCGCTGAAGGCTGTCGCCGACCAGGTCAACTCCGTCGAGGCCGACTTCAAAGCGATGTCGGACGCCGAGTTGCGGGCGCAGACCGACGAGTACAAGGAGCGTTACGCGGGCGGCGAGAGCCTCGACGACCTCATGCCCGAGGCGTTCGCCACGGTGCGCGAAGCCGCCAGCCGGACCCTTGGCCAGCGGCACTTCGACGTGCAGATCATGGGCGGTGCCGCCCTTCACATGGGCAACATCGCCGAGATGCGCACCGGTGAGGGCAAGACGTTGGTCTCGACGTTGCCGGTGTATCTCAACGCTCTCGCGGGCCAGGGTGTGCACGTCGTCACCGTGAACGACTACCTGGCCCGGCGCGACTCCGAGTGGATGGGCCGCGTGCACCGCTTCTTGGGGCTTGAGGTCGGCGTCATCTTGTCGCAGATGCCAGCGGCCGAAAGGCACGGCTCTTACAACGCCGACATCACCTACGGCACGAACAACGAGTTCGGCTTCGACTACCTGCGCGACAACATGGCACTGGCTGCCGAAGAACTCGTGCAGCGCGGGCATTTCTTCGCCGTGGTCGACGAGGTCGACTCGATCCTGATCGACGAGGCGCGCACGCCACTCATCATCAGTGGCCCGGTCGAACTCAACCTGAAGTGGTACACCGACTTTGCTTCACTAGTTGCGCGACTGAAGCGCGGCGAAGAAGGCGAGGGTGACTACGAGGCCGATGAGAAGAAGCGCACGGTAGCGATCTCCGAGCAGGGTGTCGCGCGGGTCGAAGACTGGCTCGGCATCGACAACCTGTATGAAGCCGCGAACACGCCGCTGGTCGGCTACCTGAACAACGCGCTCAAAGCCAAGGAGCTGTTCAAGCTCGACAAGGATTACGTCGTCATCGACGGCGAAGTTCTGATCGTTGACGAGTTCACCGGCCGCATGCTCTACGGCCGCCGCTACAACGAGGGCATGCACCAGGCGATCGAGGCCAAAGAGGGCGTGCCCATCAAGCAAGAGAACCAGACGCTGGCCACCATCACCTTGCAGAACTATTTCCGGCTGTACAAGAAGCTCGGCGGCATGACCGGTACGGCCAGCACCGAGGCCGCGGAGTTCGACCAGATCTACAAGCTCGGCGTGGTGCCGATCCCGACCAACCGTGATGCCGTGCGCCTCGACCAGCGCGACGTTGTTTTCAAGTCGGAGAAGGCCAAGTTCGACTCGGTCGTCGACGACGTCGCCGAGCGGCACGAAAAGGGTCAGCCGGTTTTGGTGGGCACGGTTAGCGTCGAGAAGTCTGAGCTGCTGTCGGGCATGTTGTTGCGGCGCGGTGTGCCGCACGAGGTATTGAACGCGAAGTACCACGAGAAGGAAGCCGCGATCGTTGCACAAGCGGGACGCAAGGGTGCGGTCACGGTTGCGACCAACATGGCCGGTCGTGGCACCGACATCATGCTCGGCGGCAACCCCGAATTCCTTGCCCAGCTTGAACTTTCCGAGCGCGGGTTGTCACCGGTCGAGACGCCGGAAGAGTACGAAGCCGGCTGGCCGGCCGCGGTGGCGAAGTGGCGCGACTCGGTCGCAGCCGAGCACACCGAGGTGGTCGATCTCGGCGGCCTGTACGTGCTCGGCACCGAGCGGCACGACTCGCGGCGCATCGACAACCAGCTGCGTGGTCGGTCGGGCCGCCAGGGCGACCCAGGCGAGTCGCGCTTCTACCTGTCGTTGGGCGACGACCTGATGCGCCTGTTTAACGGCGCGGCGGTCGAACGCATCATGGACACGTTGAACATCCCCGACGAGGTGCCGATCGAGTCGAAGATGGTCACCCGCGCGATTCGGTCGGCGCAGACGCAGGTCGAGCAACAGAACTTCGAGATCCGCAAGAACGTGCTCAAGTACGACGAGGTGCTGAACAAGCAGCGCACCGTCATCTACGCCGAGCGCCGTCGGGTGTTGCACGGCGACGACCTGCACGAGCAGGTGCGCAACATGATCGACGACGTCGTTCGCAGCTACATCGAAGCCGAGACCGTCGAGGGCTACGCCGAAGACTGGGATCTCGACAAACTGTGGAAGGCGCTCAAGGCGCTGTATCCGGTGGGGATGTCGATCGAGGCACTCGAGGAGGCCGGTGGTGGCGGCCGCGAAGGCCTGAGCGCCGACTTCATCATCGAGGAGATGACGGCCGACGCCCAATCGGCCTACGACAGTCGTGAACAAGAGTTGGGCACCTTGCCTGACGGCGAAATGGTGATGCGTCAGCTCGAACGGCAGGTCGTGTTGACCGTGCTCGACCGCAAGTGGCGCGAGCACCTCTACGAGATGGACTACCTACAAGAAGGCATCCAGCTGCGCTCCTACGGGCAGCGTGACCCGCTCGTTGAATATCAGCGTGAGGGCTTCACGATGTTCACGACGATGATGGACGCGATCAAGGAAGAGTCCGTCGGCTTGCTGTTCAATCTCGAGGTGCAGGTCGCCACGCCCGAGGCGGCTGCCGAGCCCATTGCGGACGACGACGGGTCGGCGTCCGCGCCAGCCGCGCCGCGAACGATCGCGCAGCAGGCCGCAGCGAGCGACGGCGGTCGGCACGCTGCACCCCAGTTGGTGGCGCCCGGCTTGGAGGCACCGAAGCGCGCCGCCCGGCTGGAGTACTCGGCGCCCTCGATTGACGGTGACTCGGGCGCCAGTGGTGGTGGGCAGCCAGCGGTCACGCAAGCTGCGGGCGATGCGCCCCTGATGTACGACGGCACGCCGCGCAACGCGAAGTGTCCGTGCGGATCTGGTCGTGCGTACAAGCGTTGCCATGGAGATCCCCGCTCCGCTCAGTAACTACGCGCCTTCAGCGCGCAGCGCGGCGCACTCGCTAGATGTGGGGATCGTGACCGCTGTCGTGCTGAGGCCGCGCAACGTGAGTGCGGCCGCGAGCGGGTCGGCCGGCAGCGAGATGTGGTCGATGGTGTCGTCGGCGCACACACGTTGCAGGGAGATATTCACCGCGCCATCGAAGCGCGCCGAGTCGGCCGGCAGTACGACCTCGTCGTGCGTCGTCCACATCGACAGCCAGGGCACGCCGGTACGCGCCGGCACCGCGGCGTCCAGGCTTGAGAGCACTGACGTGCCAGGCACCATCTGCTGGCACGCGGTCGGGCAGGTGGCTGGCGCCAGGCCCGCGGCGAACTGGGCGAGGCGGGTGCCGTGTAAGGGCGAGCCGAGGGTGACGATGCGGCGCACGTCTTGCGGGTGCGCGGCGACGAACAGCCCGACGACGATGCCGCCGGCGGAGTAGCCGACCAGGTCGACCGACGGCGCACCGGCATTCAACAACGCGCGCACTTTCGCACCGAGCAGGTCGGCCTGACCGCGAAGGTCGCCGGTCGCATCATTGGGGATCGCGAGCAACACCGTCGTGCGTCCGGCTCGATGCAGGCGATTGGCTAGTGAGAGCAGCATCGAATCGTCGCCGCCGAAGCCCGGCACCAGCACGACCGGGCCGAGCTTCGTGTCAGAGGGTCGCGGGCCTGGTATCTGAAACGTCGGGCTCGCCACGGGTGCGCTCGAAACGACGGGTGGTGACGACACCCCAGTGGCGCTGGTCGCGGGTGCCGACACCGGCGCGGACGACGTCGGTGCGGCCGGTGCCGACGTTGCCGTCGTCGGGGTGATGCTGTCGGCCGCGGCGGCGCGCTGGGCCGGAGCGTGTACGCCCGACTGGTGGGATACGACGATGACGGTGACGACCGCGATCACCGCCACGCAGCCCGCGGCCGCCCACGCGATCACGGCCCGGCGTCGGGCCGACGACGGAACGCCTCGTGAGTTCACACTTCATCTTGACGGATAGGCTCGTGCTTCGTGTCCACCGCTGATCCGCGCGACGAGCTCAAGGCACTCGACGCCACCCTGTCGAGCATTGAGCAGGTGCTCGACGTGCCCGCGTTGCAGCGGCAGGCGATCGACCTCGAGGCGCAGGCGTCGGCGCCGGATCTGTGGAACGACCCTGACGCGGCGCAGCGGGTGACGAGCAGGTTGTCGTACGTGCAGGGCGAAATCCGTCGCGTCGAAGGCTTACGCAGCCGGCTCGACGACACGAGCGTGCTGCTCGATCTCGCCGAAGCCGAAGAAGACGCAGCTGTTCACGCCGAAGCGCTGGCCGAAATCGTCGCGCTGACAAAGGCGATCGGCGAACTCGAAGTGCGCACCCTGCTGTCCGGTGAGTACGACTCGCGGGAGGCGCTCGTCACGATCAACTCCCAAGCCGGGGGAGTCGACGCCGCCGACTGGGCGCAGATGTTGCTCCGCATGTACCTGCGCTGGGCCGAGCGGCACAACTACCCGACCGAGATCTACGACACGTCGTACGCCGAAGAAGCAGGCATCAAGTCGGCGACGTTCTCGGTCAAGGTTCCCTATGCGTACGGCACGTTGTCGGCCGAGCACGGCACGCACCGACTCGTGCGCATCAGTCCGTTCGACAACCAGGGCCGCCGCCAGACATCGTTCGCCGGCGTCGACGTCGTCCCCGTTGTTGAATCTTCTGATCATGTCGAGATTCCCGACGACGACCTGCGGGTCGACGTCTACCGGTCGTCGGGGCCGGGTGGCCAGGGCGTCAACACCACCGACTCGGCAGTGCGGCTGACCCACCTACCCACCGGCATCGTCGTGAGTTGCCAGAACGAGCGGAGCCAGATCCAGAACAAAGCGAGCGCGCTGCTCGTCTTGCAAGCCAAGCTGCTCGAGCGGCGGCGGCAGGACGAAGCCGCGAAAATGGCGGAGATTAGGGGCGACTCGACCACCAGCTGGGGCACCCAGATTCGCAACTACGTGCTGCACCCGTACCAACTCGTCAAAGATCTGCGCACCGATGTCGAGACCGGCAATACGACCGCGGTTCTCGACGGCGAGATCGACGAGTTCGTCGAGGCCGGCATCCGGTGGCGGCGGCGGGCCCAGTAGGCGGCACGACCAGATCGGGCTGAGCGCGATTTACCCGCTTTGTCGATTCATGAGCGGACGGCGCCGAATAGCGAACCTGGCGCGCTGGGCCGGTTGGCTGAAATTCACGCCCAGAACGGAGGTTCACGATTGCGGTTCGTCGGGTATCGCGCCATATTAGGGACGTAAACGTGGGGACGTATTGATCCGCGACTGGTAACACGGTCACCGCCGCAGCGATGCGGATGGTCGCGGGGAGCGAGTGGTGAGACCGACCCCTTGTCGTCGTCCGACTAGAGGGTAGGCCCAATATGCGTGTGCATCCGCGGATACCGCGACCGCGATCGATCGCCGCTGTCGTCATGAGCCTCGGCTTAGGCGGTGTCGCCACCATTGCGCTCGTCACCGATGCGAGCGCGCACGCCAATAGCGTCAGTGGTTCGTCCGTGTGCACCAACGGCACGTACTCGATCACGTGGACCGTGCACAACGACTGGAACCTGGTCGAAAACGTAACCCTGGGCACCAGCACCGGCGGCGGTACCGTCAGCGGTCTGCCGGAAAGCGTCCCCGCCTCCGGCGACGACAGCGGCGGCCCCGCCCAGGGTCAGTTTGCGACCAACACGTTCACGCAGACCGGCATCCTCGGCAGCGCGACGTCCGCCTCGGTCACGGTCAACGGCACCTGGACCGACAACACCCCCTCCACCGACTCCGGCTCAGTCCAACTCGCCGGCGACTGCAAGACCGGTGGCGGGGGTGGTGGCGGTGGCGGCGGACCGAGCAGCTCATCGCCCGGCACTACCGTCTCGGGCTCGGTCACCCAAACGGCACCCGCAGGCGGCGGCGGATTGGTCACCGTCGGCACGTCAGCGCCGCTCCTCGTTCAGGGTGCCTGCACCACCGGCACCATGGCGCCTCCGGTCATCTCGATCCCGGGCATCACTGGTGTGACCTACCTCAACGGCGCGACCGTGCTTGCACCTGGTGACCACCCGATTCCGTTTGGCGCGAGCTACACGGTGACGGCGGCAGCCCAGGCCGGCTTCACGCTGGTCAGCGGGTCGGTCACCAGCTGGCCGTTCACCACGACCGCCTCGGCGTCCTGCAGCGTCAGCCCGTCCGTTCTGGGCGTGACCTTCGTTGGTGGCCCGCCGGCGGCGCCGGTCAAGGCTCCGCCGGTCGCAGTGCTGCCGTTCACCGGCATGCCACTGCTACCGACCGTCGCTCTCGGGTTCGGGTTGCTGCTCGCGGGCGCCCTTCTGATCGGCTCCGGCCGGCGGCACCGCGTCACCCGTGGTACCGCCGTGACGGCGAAGGTCGGTCCGCGCAGGTTCTAGGCAGTCATGCAGAAGGGGTCCGGCGGGAATCGCCGGACCCCTTCTGCATCTAGTCGGACCTAGCTGCGCTACCTAGTGGCCGGTGAGCAACAGAATCATGATGGCGATGAGTGCGATCACCACGGCTACGACGGCTGGCGGGAGCGTGGCGACCGGCGACTGGTGCAGGTGTGACCGCGCGGCGCGGCAGCTGGGGCAGCGCCCTTCGTCAACCGGCCCGGCGCACGACGCGCAGACGAGATGCTCACATGACATAGCGCCTACCTCCGCTCACCCTCAAGCCACGCGTGGCTGGTCGTGGCTATTGCCCAGTGTCCCTCGCCGAGCGCGATCACGCGAGTGATCGCGGATTTCGGGGTGTTCATCGGCACAATCACCGCTGGTCTTGCGTCCCAGGAAAGGGCCGGATGCCCGGCGTCCGGCCCGATCGCGTTTAGACTGGGCCCTGTGATGATGCGGTGATCAGGTTCGACGGCGTGACCAAGGTCTACCCCAAACAGTCGCGGCCGGCGCTCGATGACGTCACTCTCGAGGTCGACAAGGGTGAGTTCGTCTTCCTCGTAGGGGCCTCCGGCTCGGGCAAGTCGACCTTCTTGCGGCTGGTGCTGAAAGAGGAGAAGGCCAGCCATGGTCGGGTGCACGTGGCCGGAAAAGACCTTGGCCGGCTCTCGTCCTGGAAAGTGCCGGGGCTGCGCCGGCAGATCGGCACAGTGTTCCAAGACTTCCGGCTGCTGCCCAACAAGACCGTCACCCAAAACGTCGCATTCGCACTCGAAGTGATCGGTCGGCCGCAGGCCCAGATTCACAAGATCATCCCTGAGGTGCTCGACCTCGTCGGCCTGGCCGACAAAGGCGACCGATTGCCGGGGGAGCTGTCAGGTGGCGAGCAGCAGCGGGTCGCGATCGCGCGAGCCTTTGCGAATCGGCCGATCATCTTGCTCGCCGACGAACCCACCGGCAACCTCGACCCGACGACGAGCGTCGGCATCATGAAGCTGCTCGACCGCATCAACCGCACCGGTACCACTGTCGTGATGGCCACGCACGACTCGCAGATCGTCGACTCGATGCGTCGTCGGGTGGTCGAGCTCGAAGGTGGCCAGCTGATCCGCGATCAATCGCGCGGCGTGTACGGCTACTCGAACTGACCGTGTCCGCACTGCCCAACCCTGTTCGCTACTCCACAATAGGAACTCATGCGGCTTCGATTCGTGTTCTCCGAGTTGGCCATCGGCCTGCGCAAGAACGTGCTGATGATGTTTTCCGTCGTCATCATCACGGCGTTCTCGATGTTGGCGCTCGGCATCGCGTTGCTGGTGCAGCGGCAGGTCGGCCACATGAAGCACTACTGGTACAACCAGCTTCAGGTGTCGGTGTATTTGTGCGCTGATCACAGCGAGAACCCGAACTGCCCGACGGCCGCGACCGAGGCGCAGATAGCCGACGTCCAGACTTCGCTGAACGCGTTGCGACCGACGGTGAAGACCATCGACTTCGTCGACCAGGCCAGGGCGTACGAGTACTTCAAAGAGACGTTCAAAGACGCGCCTGACCTGGTGAAGAACACCTCGCCCGACGCCTTGCCCGAATCGTTCGCGGTGAAGCTGGCCGACCCGACGAAGTTCTCGGTCGTGAGCAGCGCGCTCGACGGCAAGCCCGGCGTCGACTCGGTTCAAGACCAACACGTGTTCCTGAAAAAGCTGTTCTCGATCCTCAACACGTTTCGCAACGTCGCGATCGTGACGTCGATCACGGTCATCGTCGCAGCCGTCATCTTGATCGGAGTCGCCGTGCAGGTGTCGGCGTCGAGTCGACGGCGCGAGACCGGCATCATGCGGCTGGTCGGTGCCTCGAACCTCTACATCCAGCTGCCGTTCCTGCTCGAGGGCGTAGTCGGCGGGTTCGTCGGGGCAGTGGTCGGCTTCGGCGGCCTTGCCCTGTTCAAACTGGCCCTGGTCGACCACAGCCTGCGCTCGGTCTTCAGCGCCTTCGGGTCGCTGGTCGAATGGAACGACGTCATGTACACCCTTCCGTTCATCGTGGGCGCTGCGGTCCTGATTTCGGGGTTGGCCTCCTTCGTCACGCTCCGCATGTATTTGCGCGACTGACGGTCGCCCGCCTGTCAGTCACACGCTCCGCATGCAGTCGCGCGCGTAACGCCCGCCTGGCCGTCGTCTCCGGCCCGTAGACTCGACCGGTGCTTCTCTCGCGTACCTCGACCCGCGTCGCCTCGGCGGTCGCGGCTGCCGTCGTGGTCTTCAGCGCGGGGTTGCTCACCGGAGTAATGGGTTCGGCCGCACCCGACCAGCCGAAGGCCGCGCCTTCGTCGGCGCCCGCGGCGCCGGTCGCGGCGACATCGTCGGCCGGCCTGCTCGACCAGGCCGCGACCACGATCTTGCACAACGCGGCCAAGCCGATCTCGCAAGACGACCTCGACAAGGCTGCTGTCGAAGGCATGCTGCAGGCGCTCGACGACAAATGGACGAGCTATTACACCCCCGGCGACTTCGCGTCGTTCCAAGACGTGCTCGATGGCGAGTACACCGGAGTCGGCGTGTGGGTGCATCGCGACGACGCGGGCGTGGTCAGCATCGTCAGTGTGCAAACAGGTTCGCCGGCCGACGGCATCCTGCGCACCGGTGA